>Ga0208628_1000611_pt1 | contig 16134 bp, 12 predicted proteins | sample LakWasMet16_LOW5_2_FD_183864 | JGI IMG/M metagenome (GOLD analysis project Ga0208628, IMG submission 183864) | Freshwater sediment methanotrophic microbial communities from Lake Washington under simulated oxygen tension - Sediment Metagenome... | ecosystem: Environmental > Aquatic > Freshwater >... | reverse complement strand
AATTTTGTATTTAAATAATAAAAAATTAAAATTAGTATCATTATTTATGATAGGATTTGTAGTTTTATCCGGTTGTAAAGTTAGGTATAGAGGAATGCCATCATTCGCCCAAGATCCAAGAACTTTAAACGATAATACAACAGATACAATATCACGTAAAAAATAATGGGATTAATGTCAGCGCTTAATAATAAACAAATAGCTGCAAAATGGTTTGCCGCATTTAATGAACATCATTTAGAAAATTTATTATCTCTATATGCTGATAATGCCCAACATTTTAGTCCTAAATTAAAAATTAGAAAACCTGAAACACAGGGGTTAATTAAAGGTAAAACCGCTTTAAGAGAATGGTGGCAGGATGCTTTCGATAGATTGCCAAGTTTGCAATATGAGGTTATAAAGCTAACAGCAGATGATGAGCAGGTATTTATGGAATACATAAGGCATGTAGCTGGAGAAGATAATTTATCAGTAGGCGAGGTTCTACAAATAGAAAATGGCTTGATTGTATTTTCAAGAGTGTATCACGGTTAAATATTAGAACAATAACCGCATAGAAACATAGGAAAACTATAGTGGCTAAAGTCGAAAGATAGAAAACTTATTTTTGCACATAGTTAACTATGTAAAACGCAGTTTCTTTGTCAGCCTTACCATTACTAACAAAAACTATGTCTCTATGTGGTTAAAAAAAAACAAACATTAATTATTGATAAAATTAACAGCTATTAACTAGAACTCAATGAATGATTTATTACCTTAGACTCTGTAATGAAAAAAATATTTCTGATACCATTATTTCTATTATTAACTATTAAAGGCTTTAGTAGTTATGTATTAATTCCAATGGATGAAACTCAGAAAAATCACCTGAAAGCTTATGGCATAGCCTATTGGAGTTTAAAAGGAGAATTAGAAATACAATGGTTAACAAATTACCGTGGTGGTAGTTTTTTAATTCCTAATTCAAAACCAGTTACAACTGAATGTACCATTAGAGGTATTAGTTATGAAATCATTTCGGATGCTCAAGCAAATGGTATTTTAGCAGATATTGCAAATCCTGAAGTGAATCAAGATGCGGTGAAATTAGAAAAGGCGCCACGTATTGCAGTGTATTCGCCCAAAATAAAACAGCCTTGGGATGATGCTGTAACATTAGTTTTAAAGTATGCTGAAATTCCATACGATGTGGTTTATGATGAAGAGATTATAGGTGATAAATTAGCAGACTATGATTGGTTGCATTTGCATCATGAAGATTTTACTGGACAGTATGGCCGTTTTTACGCAGGCTTTGGCCAAACAGCTTGGTACCAAAATGAAGTAAAAGATAATGAAGCAACAGCAAAGAAATTAGGTTTCACAAAAGTGTCGCAACTAAAATTAGCAGTTGCCAAAAAAATAAATGATTACGTTTTCACTGGTGGTTTTTTGTTTGCCATGTGTAGTGCAACTGATAGTTATGATATAGCCTTATCATCAGAAGGAATTGATATTTGCGAATCGATGTTTGATCATGATCCGGCCGACCCTGCTATGAATAAGAAAATTGATTATAGTAAAGGTTATGCTTTCGAAAAATATCAATTAAGCACCAATCCTTATGAGTACGAATTTTCAACCATTGATGCTACAACTCCAAGAAGGCAATACGGTATGAATAAAGATAATGATGTATTTACTTTATTTGATTTTTCAGCTAAATGGGATCCGGTGCCAACCATGTTATGTCAAAATCATGTGCAAACCATCAAAGGATTTTACGGACAAACAACGGCGTTTACAAAAACTTATATTAAAAAAAATATTTTAATATTAGGCGAAGCTAAAGCCTATAATGAAGCGCGTTATATTCATGGCGATCACGGTAAAGGTACTTGGACTTTTTATGGCGGACACGACCCAGAAGATTATGAGCATAGAGTAGAGGATCCACCAACAGATTTGAGTTTACATCCTAATTCGCCGGGATACAGATTAATTTTAAATAATATTTTATTTCCTGCCGCTAAGAAGAAGAAGCAGAAGACTTAATTTTTCGTTCTCGTCTTCGCTCGAACTTACATGTTACTTCGAGCGAAGACGAGAAGTATTATTCTCATTCACTAAAATAACTTCTCACATCATCTCGTAAATTATATTTACTAGCCATTACTTCTCCGTATGCACCTGCACTTCTAATAGCAATGATATCACCGCGTTTTGTTTCAGGTAATTCAACGGATTTCCCAAAACAATCGCTGCTTTCACAAATAGGACCAACGACATCGTATTTTACAATAGTTTTTGATGAAGAAGAAATATTTTCAATTTTATGAAAAGCTTGGTATAGCGCAGGACGAATTAATTCCGTCATACCTGCATCTAAAATAGCAAAGTTAGTATTGATGCCATTTTTTATATAGAGTACCTTACTAATTAAATTGCCACATTGCGCCACAATAGCTCTGCCTAATTCAAAATGCAATTGTTGATTTTTGCGTAATTCAATAAAATCATGAAACACTTTGAAGTAGGCAGCAAAATCTATAATCGCTTCTTTATCAGGTTCATGATAATTAATGCCAATGCCTCCACCAACATTAATAATTGGTAAATCATATCCTTTATTTAAAAAGAAAGTATTGATTTCGTTTACACGAGTGCATAGTTTTTTATATGGAGATAAATCAGTAATCTGTGAGCCAATATGAAAATGTAAACCGATTAATTTAAGATTTGATAACATTTTTAGTTTTTCAATAACTGCTTCAAATTCATAAGGATTAATTCCGAATTTATTTTCTTCTAAACCTGTAGTAATGTATTTATGTGTATGCGCATCCACATTAGGATTTATACGAAGGGCAATTGATGCTATTTTATTTTGCTTAGCGGCTAGTTCATTAATTACTTCTAATTCTTGCATACTTTCGCAATTAAAACAAAAGATATTTTTCTCTAAAGCATAATTTATTTCATCATCGCTTTTTCCAACACCCGCAAATACAATTTTTGAAGAATCAAATCCGCTTTCGATAGCACATTTTACCTCATTGCCACTTACACAATCTGCCCCAAGTCCACTATTTTTAATGGAGTGTATGATTTTTGAATTGGCATTTGCTTTAAAGGCATAATGAACATGATAGTTGTATTTTGAGCTTTCGGCATTAACAACATCTAATGTTTTTTGTAGTAAAGCTAAGTCGTAATAATAAAACGGTGTTTTATGTTGCGATATATTTTTAATATTATTTTCTGAAATCATCTTGCTATTATTAATATCCAAACAATCCTTTGTTTAATGCTACCAAAGCTTCTTTCTTTAGTTTAGAATTCACTAATACACTGATGTTATTAGCGCTTCCTCCGTATGATACCATTCTTAATGGAATATCTTTTAAAGATTCTAGAACTTTAAAGCCATATCCAGCTTTATCTTTTGGTAAATTTCCTACAATACAAATAATAGTTTGATCTTGCTCAACTTCAACATTAGCAAACTCTTCTAGTTCCTTTTTGATTTCATTTAAAAATTTTGTATTGTCTATTGTTAATGATACGGCTATCTCAGAAGTGGTAATCATATCAATAGATGTTTTATAACGCTCAAATATTTCAAATACTGCACGTAAAAAACCATGAGCTAATAACATTCGGTCGCTTTTAATATTAATAGCAACAATGCCATCTTTTGCCGCTACTGCCTTTAATCCTTCTACTGGATTAATGTTTGAAATACGAGTTCCTTTTGCTTCTGGCTGCATCGTGTTTTTTAATAACACAGGAATATTTCTTTTTTGTGCAGGTAAAATACAAGTAGGATGTAAAATTTTTGCTCCAAAGTATGCTAACTCAGCGGCTTCATCAAAACTTAATTCATGAATAGGATGTGTTTTTGAAACAATACGAGGGTCGTTATTATGCATACCATCAATATCGGTCCAAATTTGCACTTCATTAGCTTTAATAGCTGCGCCGATAATAGAAGCAGTATAGTCACTTCCCCCACGTTTTAAATTATCTATTTCGCCAAAAGCATTTCTGCAAATATAACCTTGTGTAATAAATAAATTAGTTGATGGATATTTGTCTAGCTCTACTTGTAAATTTTTTTCTATGTAATTTAATTGAGGCTCATCATTCTCGTCAATACGTATAAAGTTTAGCGCAGGTAATAACGCCGAGTTGATTCCTAATTCTTGTAAATGAAAATGAAATAGAGCAGTACTTAATAATTCGCCTTGAGCCAAAATTGCTTTTTCTTCATTTACCGTAAACATATCTAAAGTAAATGCTCGTAGATAATTAAAATGATTTTTTATTAAATCATTTCCTTTTATTTTATAGTCTGTGCTTTTATATAACTTTTCTACTTCATCAGCATATTTTTTCTCTAATGCATTAATGGTGTCATTTGCTTTATTATGTTCTTTTTGATAAAGGGCATGACAGATTTCAACTAAAGTATTTGTTGTTCCGCTCATGGCAGATAACACCACTATTTTATTATCACTGCCAGAAATTAATTGAACCAATGCTTGCATGCGATCAGCTGTTCCAACACTAGTTCCTCCAAATTTTAAAATATTCATTGTATATAATTTTTTATAGACTGCATTTAAGCAGATTTAAATGTAATAATGTTTTATTGTTTTTTTTGAATGTATGTGAATCAATCCCTGATTCTGGCACACGAAATTAAATATGGCTCTGGCGAGCCTTACGTTTACACTTAGATTTTATGTAAAGGTTGTTTTTCATTTAATTCTGTACAAATAAAAAGATTTAATATTAAACCACAAAAAAAACGTCTCGAAATTTTCGAGACGTTTTAAACATTTTGAATTAAATACTTATTGCTTTAACACTTTGTATGTTTTTATAGCTGTTTTTGTTTCAATTCTTAAATAATAGATTCCATCAGCTAAATCAGAAATATTAATTGATTTTGTAATTAAACCATTTCCTGATATCATCTCAGTATAGATTAATTTACCATCTATCGACATCAAGTGAACGTTTCCGTCAATATCTGAACTTGAATTTATTTCTAAAGTAAAAACACCTGAATTAGGATTTGGATATACATTTAATCCAATGTTGTCTGTTAATTCTTCAACACCAACACATGCATTTACTTTTAATGTATCTTTTGCTGTATTAGAACATCCATTAGGTCCAGTATAATTATAAATAATAATATGAGTTCCTTGTGTTGCTTGATTGGGGAAGAATGAATTTCCATTAACTCCACCACCAATATAAGTACCACCAGAAGGAGTCCCCTCCGTTAATGGTCTACCTGTTAAATCAGTAGGGCAGAATGATGTTTGACCACCAAATACTAAAGAAACATTTGGAAGAGGTTTAGAAGTTACATTAACGATGTCAGATGCTTTGCAGCCTAGTGTATTTGTAACAATTACAGAGTAAGTACCAGTAGCGCCAACTGTAATGGAAGATGTTGTTGCTCCTGTATTCCATTGGTATATATTACCAACACCATAACCTGCATATAATTTAATAGTACTGCCTTGACAATATGCTGTATCTGCGCCTAAAGTTACAATAGGAGGATTGCCTAAAGTAACTAGCATTGTGTCAGCCGCCACACATCCATTAGTATTTGTAGCTCTTACCCAATATTTTCCTGGAGTTGTAACATTTAAACTTGAGCTAATAGCACCAGTATTCCATAAATAGTTACTAGCCGTTGTATTTGCATTAATAGTTACTGGTAATGAACAGAATAACGAATCATTTCCTAAACTAGGAGAAGGCGTAGGTTTTACAAATAGTTGAATTGTATCCTTTGCAGAGCAACCAGAAGTGTTATTTGTTAAAGTGACAGTATAAACAGATGTATTATTTAAAGAAGCAACTGATGGATTTGAAATATTAATAGCAGATAATCCGCTAGCTGGCCCCCAGTTATATGATAATGAAGAAGGCTGACCAAAATTAATATTTGGACGCTGAGACATTGAGCCACTTACAATTGTACTTGAACAGACACTAGGATCTCCATCATTTCTATACCAAATAGAAGAAACAAATGGAGTTGTAGATTGAGAAACAGAAACGTTGTTTGTAAATCCATTTGGCGTATTATTAAAACAAGTTTCAATAATAATGTTTGAAACACCATCCCATACAAAAGGAGTAGAAAAAGTGTGAACGTTAGCACCAACTACTGGAGTATAACTTGGAGTGCTAAAATAAGTTGTGAAACCAGTTGTTTGAATAGCTGATAAGCTAATTAATGTAGTTGTTGATAAAGCAACATTATAATTAATTAATGGATCTGAAGCGTTTAAGTTAGTTGCATCAAAGCTAATAGAGTTAATATTTCCAGCGACTAAACCTGATGCAGACAATTCAGATGCTAAAAACAAAAACTGATGTCTTGCGCCTTCATAGAAGTTACCATAAGGCGCTGGATAACCTGTTGATGTATTAACAAGAGATCCTGTGCCAACAGCATTAGAAGTGTTTGTATTAACTTGCAATTGCACAGCTGTACCTCTACATACTGAATCGTTTGGTGTTGCAGAAATTGTGAAAATTGGTTTTTTAGAAATACTTAGAGAAATCGTATCATTTGCTGTCCCAGCATCAAAGGCTAATTCAGTAAATGCCTTAAATTTATAAGTGCCAGTTCTCGACATGTCGTAACTTAATGTAATAGTTGTATCTAAAGTTGCTCCACCAGCTAAAGTACCAGATGTAAGTGCTAAAGTATATGTTCTTGGATTTGGGCCACTCACTACAACCTTAATAGGAATATTTCTTAATGAAATATCATGAGTAGCAGTATGATTGTTTTTAATTTGTAATTTAATTGTATCTGTTCCATTAAAACATTTTGAGGCAATGTTTAATGGTTTTAAGATGGCTGACACACCAACATCAATAAATCCATTTATTCCATCAAACTCATATGCCCCCATATCTGGGTTAGTATTAGGGTTAACTCCCGTCATTGGCCTTGTGTTTAATAATATATCAGAATTAGGTAATCCAATTGCTGGTAAAATAGTCCCGCCTGATTCTATTAAAGTTAAAGTGTTGTTAGCAATATTTAAATTGTTATTGGCCATAAAAGGAGCTGCACCATTTGCTGGAGGAACAGAATTAATGTCATTTGCAGGATTTGTAAATTGAGAAAATATTTTCCAATCCGCTAAGGTAACTTGAGTAGCTGCACCAATTGTACCAACATAATGACTAGTAGCTGGCCCTAAAACCATGTACGCATTGTTATTTAAGTTTGTGGTTGTGAAATTGTAACTTGCTGGGAACCAAACTGCATAAAAACGTTTAGTTGTAGCAGTTGATGTCATTTTATTATTAAAAATATTATTTTTTATATCTAAACTGGTAGATAAACCAGACGTTACTAATAATGCTGCTGATGCACAGTTAGTATTTGTGCCAGTGTTATTGCCATACATATTAACACTGTTGTAATATATTTTATGACCAGTACCACTAGTAATTCTTATACCAAAAGCATTAAATGAAGTACTTGTTGCGCTATAGTTTGTTGTTTTAATATCATAAATAACATTGTTTAATATAGTATGATTGGTTCCAGATACGATATTAATACCATAAGCTCCAAATCCAGAAGTACTAGGCATATAAATTCCGTATATATAGTTTCTTACAATAGAGTCGTTTGAGGCAACGGTAGCCGAACCTAAGATTTCAATTGCTGCAATCGTTGTTCCATTTAAAGGCTTTAAATTAAACACCGTATTATCATATATCTTAGCTCCTAAACAGTTTGAAATATAAATACCTCTGAATAAGTTATATTGAGTGGAATCATTTGATCCAATGGAGTTGTTTCTAATCATTAATGAATCTGAACTTACAGCAGCTGTAGTTCCTCCAGTAATTAAAACACCGTAATATGATTTTTTAACTTCATTATTTTCAATTAATAATTTATCAAAGTTATTGCCACCTGTTGTAATACCAGTGATTGTTGCTCCTGTTCCTCCACCTGCTAAAATACCGGCAATACTAGTAACTGGAGTCGTAGATGTAGGATCTACGTTTCCTGTGATAATACAATTTTTGATCGTGTTATTCCTGCAACCTAAGGCTGGAGCAGTTGCAGAGCCTATTAAACGTATAACAGATGTTAATGTTACGGTTGGTAAATTAGAGTTTATGATTGTTAAATTTCTACTAACAGATCCTCCAGAAATATCACCATCAATCATAACACTGTCAGCTCCATTTATTTCAATCACGCTTCTTCCTGATACGGGAGCACCTGATATAGTAGCAGTAACCGATGGGCTTAATTTGATAGAAGAGTAATTTGCTAAGCCTACGCCACTAGCTTCTAATGCTGTAGGTGTTGAAGGTTCTGTTGTATTAGCGGTTATTAAAATAGTTACTATACCGGTGTGAGTACCTGCGTTGATAGCAGCAAAAGCAGCACTCACATTAGTGTAAGTAGTTGTTGGACCACCTGTAGATACATCTACTTGAGCGTTTAGTAAGTTTGCGATTAAAACAGCAAATACAAATACAATTACTTTAATTTTTGAGTAAATTTTTCCCATTTTTATTTTTATTCAGATTTTCTACAAAAATATAATATTTATTCTTAATTCTCATACATTTGGTTAACAAAAAATCACCAATCGTCTAATAAATTCTGCTAATTATTAGATTCTTAATGTGTATTTTTGTGACATGAATTCTCTATTTGTTTTATTTTTAAATTTAGGTGGCGGAGAGGTTGTTTTAATACTACTCGTTATTTTGTTAATGTTTGGTGGAAAAGGTGTTCCAAATATTGCTAAAGCTTTAGGTAAAGGGATTAGAGAATTTAAAGATGCAGCTAATGGTATTCAGAAGGATGTCATGCAGGGAACTGGTGGAATCACAAATACTATCCAGGAACATATTCAGGAAGTGAAGAAAGAGGTGGATACAATTTCCGACAATAAGTAAATGATTTTCATGGTTGTTAAAAATTTCATAAATAAAGGCTTGTTTCTTTGCGTAACAGGTCTTTTTGCTTTTTTGATGGCATGTGGCCCAAAAACAGAAAAAAAAGACACGAATGAGTTTAATCATGAAAAAGTAAAGCAGCAGTTTGTAAAGGCTAATCAACAAGTTGTTGTAAAAGAGAATGATGAGATGGATTATTATCAAAAATCTCATCAAATGACTTTTGTAAAAACGACAAGTGGTATTCGTTATTATGTTTATAAGGCTTCTGCAAAAGGAGATTCTATTAAAAATGATGATATTGTTAAAATTAACTATACCGTTTCATTATTAGATGGAACAGAGTGTTATTCTTCTAAAACAGATGGTTCTAAAGAATTTAGAGTTGGGATGGAAAACATTGAAAATGGATTACATAAAGCACTATTATTTCTTAAATCTGGAGATAAAGCCTTGATTTTAATTCCTTCACACTTAGCTCATGGTTTATTGGGAGATTCTAAAAAAATACCCCCTCAATCTCCTATTGTTTATGATCTTGAGATCTTATCGGTTGTTAAAACCCCAACTAATTAATAAAGTATGTTTAGAACAATATCACTACTATTAATAGCGCTGGTTATTGGTATTTCTTGTTCTAAAGATAATCAGTTTGATGAATACACAAGAGACATAAATGGGTATTACTATAAACTTTTAGCAATCGGTGATGGTAATGAGAGTCCTTTGCCAGAAAGCGTAGTGGTTTTAGAGGCTGTTATGAAAACACAGTCAGACTCTGTTTTCTGGGACACTAAACATGATGCTTCAAATGGGTTATTTATCTCTTTAGGTTCTAATAGTATCAAGGGTTCATGTATGAATCACTTTTTAAAAATGGTAGAAGGAGATAGCGTATCTTTTTTAATAAAGCCCTCAGTTCTTTTTAGAGAATATTTTGACACGATTGTCCCGGAATTTTGCTTAAAAGATTCTTTGGTGAAGTTAGATGTCCGTTTAACTCAAATTATTTCAAAAGCAGAATATCAATCTTTAAAAAGAACATCTACAGGACAAGATGAGGAGGAGGATACAGAGTTACAAGAGCTACAAATGATAGATTGCTATTTGTTGCAAAATTATAAGTTTGTGAAAGCTGATGGAAATGGAATTTATGTATTGAATAAAACAAGCACTAGCCAAGAAAAGGTAAGTGCGGGTAAAAAAATAAAAATTGCTTATCGGGGTACATTTTTAGACGGGAAACCCGTGGAAAAAACTGAACAAATTCTTGAGTTTGTTTATGGAACTCCTGATCAGTTAGTTAATGGGTTAAATATTGTTATAGGCTCGTTAAAAAAAGGAGAAACTACAAAAATAATAGTACCTTCGCGGCTGGCTTTTGGCGAATTAGGAAGTAGCAATGGTTCTATTCCTCCTTATACACCTCTAGTTTATAATATTAAAATAATAGATATAAAATAAAAAAAATGAACAAAATCACTATGTTATTAGGTTCTGCATTATTAGTAGGACTTGTATCTTGTAACAAATCAGAATTTGAAGGCTTTACAAAAGCTGAAAACGGGTTGCATTATCAATTTTATACTCAAGATGAAGCTGGCGTGAAAGCAGCTGAAGGAGATGGAGTTAGTATGAGTATCATTTATGCTTTAAAAGGAGCTTCAAAAGATTCTGTTTTGTTTGATTCAAAATTAAATTCAGAAGACGGATCAGGAGTTATCCGTTATATTTTACCTAAATCTTCTTTTAAAGGAAGTTTAGAAGATGCAATCACAATGATGAGTAAAAATGATAGCGCTTCATTTATTATTAGCGCCGATTCTTTTTTCTTAAAAACTAATAAGTTGCAATCTTTACCTCCATTTGCAAAGCCAGGCGATAAATTACAGGTAACTATTAAATTGGTTGATATTAAGTCAAAGAAAGATTTAGATGAAAATCAAAAGAAACAAGAAGCTGAAGTAGCAGCATTAGAAGGAGCAGAAAAACCAAAATTAGACGCGTACTTGGCGGCTAATAAAATTACAACGGCTCCAACTGCAAGTGGTTTAATTTATATTGAAACTCAGAAAGCTAAAGGTAAAGATCATCCTAAAGCTACTGATGTTGTTACAGTTCATTACACAGGAACTTTATTAGATGGAACTAAATTTGACAGTTCGTTAGATAGAGGAGAGCCTACAACATTCCCTTTAAATCAAGTAATTCCAGGGTGGACAGAGGCAATTCAATTAATGTCTAAAGGAAGTAAGGCTAAATTAATTATTCCTTCTTCTTTAGGATACGGACCAAGAGGCGGCGGACCAATTCCTCCATACTCTACCTTGGTATTTGAGGTTGAATTAATTGATTTTAAAGCTGGTGCTGCGCAACCAGGCATGTAATTCTTTGAATTAATATAAATATAGATAAAATGAAAAAAATAATTTTAGCTTCTCTATTTGCCCTAGTATCCTTAGGATTAGCAGCAAACCCAGACAAACCTAAAAAACCTAAAAAAGTAAAATTAAGTAAGATGGACAAAGAATTTTTAAGTAAACAAGCAGACGGCATGTACGCCAAATTTGAAACAGCAAAAGGAGATATATACTGTGCTTTAGAATTTAAGAAAACACCAATGACTGTAGCTAACTTTGTTGGCTTAGCAGAAGGTGTTATTAAAAATACAGCAAAAGCAGACGGCGTTGCTTATTATGATAGTTTAAAATTTCACCGTGTGATTCCTAATTTCATGATTCAAGGTGGTTGTCCACTTGGAACAGGAACTGGAGATCCAGGGTATAAATTTGGAGATGAAATTGATGAAACATTAAAACATACTGGCCCTGGTATTTTATCAATGGCAAATGCTGGTCCTGGCACTAATGGTTCTCAATTTTTCATCACTCATGTTAAAACTGAATGGTTAGATGGAAAACATACTGTATTTGGACATGTTATTCAAGGTCAATCGGTAGTTGATTCTATCAAAGGAAATGATTTATTAAAACATTTAGTGATTTTACGTAAAGGTAAAGAAGCTGAAGAGTTTGATGCTGCTAAAGTTTTTGAATTTGAAAAAGCAAATGCAGGAGCAAAAGCAGCTGCAAAAGCAAAAGCAGAGCAAGAAAAAATGGACAAAGCTTTAAATGAAACTTATGGTGCAGCTAAAACTACAGCAAGTGGTTTACGTTATATCATCGAAAAAGAAGGTGAAGGTGTTGCTCCAACAGCCACTTCTCAAGTTACGGTTCATTATACAGGATATTTATTAAACGGTAATAAGTTTGATAGTTCTGTAGATAGAGGACAACCGGCTACATTTGGTTTAAATCAAGTAATTCCGGGGTGGACAGAAGGGTTACAATTATTAAAACCAGGTGGAAAAGCTAAATTAATTATTCCAGCTAACTTAGGTTACGGGGCAAATGGTTATCCTCCAGTTATTCCTCCAAACTCTTGGTTAGTGTTTGATGTAGAATTAATCAAAGTAAACTAAGATTAGATTTAGATAAATAAAGGCTTCGCAGAAATGCGAAGCCTTTTTCTTTTACAATTGTTTAGTATATTTAATTCATGCAAGCTGCTCACCACAAGTTTAAGTACAATTTCCTGTTTTTTATAGCATGGCTTACCATGTCTTTTTATTTAATACTTAGAACGTACTTTGTTGATATAACAGATGATGAAGCTTGGTCTTATTTTAACGTGAAACACTTTTGGTGGGTTGAGACTTTATGTTCTGGAAATACACATTGGTTTAATTTTGCCGCCATAAAAGCAGCTTTATTATTAGGGTGCGAAAAAGCATGGCAATTGCGATGGTTTAGTTTATTATCAGGAATTACCTTTTTGTATATAGGCTACCTATGGATAAAATCACTAGACAATCTTGCTATAAAGCTGCTTGCTTTTTCATTATTGTTTTTAAATCCATACGTGATTGAGTATTTATCATTAGCTCGTGGTTATTCATCTGGTTTGTGTTTTATGGCATTGAGCTTATATTTTTATACTACAACTGACAAGAAATTTATAATATCGTTATCGCTTTTATTTGCTGGGTGCAGCGCGCTTTCAAATTTTAATTTCTTTTACTTTTTTGTACCGTTTGCAGCGATTTATTTTCACAAACATTATTTTCAAAACAGATTGGAATTTTTAAAAAATAAACAGTTTTATCTAGATGGTTTATTTGCTTTGAGTGTTGTTTTTTTAGTGCTCAGAGCCTTGGCTTTTATTAAAGAATGCTCCAATGATATTGGAAGTTTTGGAGGCGAAGATTTAGTAACTTCTGTGTTTGGTAGCTTTATTGATACTTTGTTGTACGGTAAATTGTTGTTGCCTTCTTTTCTTAAATACATCTTGAGTTGCGGATTATTAGCGCTAATTCTAGCTGCTTGTGTTTACGGATTAGCAACATATAAACGACATGCTAATAGGTTGTATTACTATTCCAGTTTAATTTTATTAGGCATGTTGTTTTTGGTGGTATTCAATAATTGGGTTTTTCATGTGTTGTATCCAACCGAAAGAACAGCTTTACTATTTTTTCCATTAATGGTGATAGTCATCGTTCTGTTTTTAAATTACATTTCTATTAAAACTATTCTTAAAAGTGGCATGCTCTATATAGTCAGTATATTATTAGTCATAAATTTTAGTGCAAATGCAAAATTAGTATCCGGCTACGACCATTCTTATTGCATGAATACCAATCAATATTTTGAATACTTAGGAAGTATAAAAGCAAAAAAAGCATGTATAGCTGTTGAGGTGTATTTTGTTTACTTAAAATATTATCAATACACCAATGCTCCTTTTTATGCAGAGTCTATCAATGAATACAAAACCAATCAAAAATACCTGTTCAAACATCAATTAAAAGATTTTGACTACTTGTTGTTATTGCCTCCTTATAATTTAAGTTACTATAAAAAGAGTTTTGTCAGATTAAAAGCCGTGAAATATTTTTCAAATACAAAAGCACTTATTGTGAAAGTGGAAAAGAAATAATAGCTTTATCATAACCATGCAAAATATTAAATCACGATTCATAACAAATACCACGTTCTTTTTTTTGGTATATGCTATTATGTTTTATGTGGTAATAAGAGCAGTGAGTATAGTGATGACTCACGACGAAGCCTATTCCTTTTATAATGTTAAACATTTTTGGTGGGTAGAAACCCTGTGTACAGGTAATACACATTGGTTTAATTTTTTAGCAATGAAAACCTGTGTGTTGTTTGGTTTAGAGAAAGCGAGCCAGTTACGATGGTTTACTTTATTATCGTCAGGGGTATTTTTAACCACTGTATATTTTTGGATTAAAAGTTTTAAAGATCTCCCAACTAAAGTATTTGCTTTTTGTGTTGCTTTATTAAATCCCTTTTTAATTGATTATTTATCCTTAGCGCGTGGTTATTCAACCGCTTTAATGTTTGAAGTATTGAGCATCACTTGTTATTTTTTAGCCTCAAAAACTAAGAAACGTAATCTATCGCTGTTGTCGTTATTTTTTGCTGGCATGGCTGCCATAGCCAATTTTAATTTCTTTTATTTTTTTGCAGCTTTTAGTATACTCTATTTTTACAAATACTATTTAAAACAAGGTTTTAGTTTTTTAAGAGAAAAATTATTTTACCTTGAATTGGTTTATGTTATTGGTATTTCTGCTCTTGTTATAAAAGCCTTGCATTTTATTACAACCTGCTCCAATGATATTGGCGCTTATGGTGCCGAGGATTTGGTAACTGGTATTTTTACGGGTTATGTGCATACCTGGATTTATCATGATGGTATTTTAAGTAATTCTATTATTCAAATCTTATCATATATACTTTGCGTCTTGGTATTAGTTTCAGCTGTTTATGGCATACGTTTTTCTAAACTACATAAATGTACTTGGTATACCTTTGCGAGTTCAGTTTTGTTGTTAATGTTGGCATTAACGGTGTTTAATAAATGGTGTTTTGACGTTTTATATCCAACCTATCGCACTGCTTTTATGTTTTACCCTCTCATAGCTATGGTATTAGCAGGGTTTATATACACCCTATCAATTAAGCAAAAAATAAAAGCAATAGTTGTTTATACTATTAGTGGCTTACTAACTTTTCATTTTATAATGACGATTAGTTTACATAAAAGTTTTGATTACTGGCAACAAGCCGATACAAAGGCTTGTTTTACCTATTTAGATAGTATAGGGGCTAAAAGAGTAGGCATTGCTCCTGAGTTATTTGGCGTATATCGCAACTACTATCAATTAACAGATAAATACAAATTTAAGTTCGAGGGAAAAAGTATTAATACTGCTTTTCCTAATGGGTTGGATGCTTCTCAAAAAGAATTGCAGCAATTTGAGTATTTGGTATTATTTCCGCCCTATAATTTGAGCTTTTATAAAAATAATAGGGCGAAATTGCAAGGAGTTAGGTATTATAAGAATACAGGAACTCTGGTTTTAGGAATTAGAAAACAATAAAATCCCTCTGCTATTTCTAACAGAGGGATTTTTTGTCACTTCGAGCGAAGTCGAGAAGCGAGAACAATTAAAGCTACGACTTCTTAACTACCACACTCACCACCGAACTCATTAAACCTACTGGGTCGTTGCCAATCACATAACGTGCTTTGTAATCCCATTCGGCAAGTACAGTGTTTGCTGGTAAACTCACTACATCAATGTAATCGAGCTTTAATAATCTGCCAATTAACACAAAACCTAAGGTGTCTTTTCTATCCACATAAAGGTCAATCGCATCTGCATACCCTTTACTACATTTAATGTGTGGTCTATCGGCATCCAAGCTTACTCTTAAATCTGGTTGCATCGTCGCAATATCGATGGTTTGAGTAGGAGCAATGATACCTAAGTCGTTACCCATAGCTTCGGTATAGTTGGTGCTTGCTTTGATGCGTTTCACCAATTTACTAATTCTATCAAACACACCTTCGGATACTGTTGCAGGTGCTGTGCCTAAGGTTGGAGGACTTGGGATGGCACCTAAGTGTTGTTGCCCCACGGCACGTTTTAATAGATTTTTGTAAGAGGTAATATTATTTACCGTTTGCTTGTAGGCTTCCAACATATTAATGATGTAAACATACATAGCGGTATCTTTTTGTATCGCCGTTACCTCGGCTGCTGTAATGCCAACTAAAGTAGCATAGGTATTA
>Ga0208628_1000610_pt1 | contig 16135 bp, 9 predicted proteins | sample LakWasMet16_LOW5_2_FD_183864 | JGI IMG/M metagenome (GOLD analysis project Ga0208628, IMG submission 183864) | Freshwater sediment methanotrophic microbial communities from Lake Washington under simulated oxygen tension - Sediment Metagenome... | ecosystem: Environmental > Aquatic > Freshwater >... | reverse complement strand
AAAAAGCCTGACTGCCTCCGCGCATAACCGGTCTTCACCGGAAACTCCCAGCCCGGAAATGACGGCATTCCTGTCTATATCGCTATTGTTATCGGGCACATCAGGGCAAGGCGGCGCAAAGTCCTGCGCACAGAGAAAATCATACAGATGGCTGAAGCCTATACCCGACAGGATACGTTCGCAGCTGACGTGATCGGGGTAACTTTTTCTAAGATAAGCCAACAGCTGATCCTGCCGGGGATTTTGAGCGGCAAAGTCGCTGTGCCCGCCTTCGGTAGCCATAGGATGATGTTTGTTGCCGTCCCAATAAAGAATGGCTTCGCCCAAGCCTGTTCCAGCCGCGATGACGGCAATATTGCCTTCCTGGGTTTCAGCATTCGGATTGAGTTCTACCAGATCGTGTTCGGGCAGGTACAACATGCCCAGCGCCATGGCTTCCAGGTCATTCAGGAGTTTTACTTTAGCCGTGCCCAGTTTTATTTTCAGCGCTGCCGCGTCCAGCAGCCACGGCAAGTTAGTGGTTTGGCAACGCTGATTGACGACCGGGCCCGCTACGCCGAAACACGCCGACTTGATGTTAACGCCGGCGGGCAAAAAGGCGGTCAAAATATCGTCAAATTCCGGGAATAGTCGGCTTGAGTAGGTTTGTTCCTGCACGCAGGTCAGTGACCCGCTGGCATCTCCGGTCAAAATGGATAATACCGTTTTCGTTCCGCCTATATCTCCGGCCAGTATCATAATGTTTCCCTCTCCTTATTATTAAGCAGATATATTAAAGCGTCCAGGATGCCGTTAGCTACTTTATGCGGCGGCAATCGATAAAAATCCTGCCATGCTAACGATACGCACTCTTCGTAGTTGTCTTTGCTTTCAGGATGAGCTTGCAACCAGCTGACTCTTACGGCATGGCCAACAATAATGTCCGTCAACAAAGTATCGTCAATATGTAATGATGGGGTTTCACGAAAAATAGACGCCATTGCTTTTAGCGCTTCTACCGTTAATTGACGATAAACCGGGGCTTGAATTTTGTTAAGCAAATGGTTGACGTGCAGCTTGAAACTTTGCTCGCCCGCGGTTGATTGCGACAGGGTGTTCTCGCTATCCAGCCGATTCTTACTGTTGAGCTTGTCGCCTATCGCCAACCCTTTGCAGTGGTGCAGGATGTCCCAGACGCTGGCAAAAAAAACATCATTTTCTCTGCCGACACTGCCTTGCTGTTCGCGCCATCCGTACCAATCGTCAATTTCCGAATGATCTTTCGGGTCCATGTTTTTCGGGAAGCGCGCGCCGGTTAACTCCCGACAATCGCCTTCATAGTGCAGCGTTTCAGCCAAACCCAATTGATCTTCCGTATTGCTGTAATCCTCCAGCGTTTCTTTTACTTTTCCGGACAATTGATAAGGCGGCAAAGAAAGAATTTCATTAAACGCCTGATCTAATGTGCCGCTGCCTGATTCGCGTTTTTGTCTTGCAACAAGCAACTGCAGGATATGCCCTACTCTTACGGTATGCATATCGATGAACAATTCGGGGTTAGACTTGATTAACATGCCCAAATAAATGATCAATTCCTGAATAATGATGTGTTCACTGGCATCATTATTATTGTAGGCACGGATAGTTTGCAAAATTTCCGAGGAATCGGCCGGGCGCGTCAAGGTTGCCCTGCCGCTGTAAGCACGGCCTAAGGTCAGTGCATGTTGGCGAACCAGTATATCGGTGGCCGCCTGTTCCAGGTTGATGTCGTACTTGCCCAGCAGACCCGCACAACGCCTGACAATATACCAGGCATGTTGATCTCCGGCCCGCTGGTAGATTTCTTCCAGCAAGTCGCGCACATAACCGATAGCGCCATCCGTCGCCGATAATCCGGTGTCGTAATCCAGCCCATGACGAAAACTCAGTAAATTTAAGAGTTCAAGTTGTGCGTAAAGGTTGGCATTGGTTTTTAGTTGCTCGATGAGCACTTCATCGGCGCTGATTTCCCACTCCGTCACCGTGTAGGTATCCAGCGGCGCCGATGGAATCGTGCTTATGGGCAATACCGGAAAAAAAGGTCGCTCGGCTTCCTCCCAAGTGGCCTTGGAAAATTGAAAGTCATGCAGATAGTTGATTTTTTCATGGCTTGAAGTTTCTGCGAAATCGGCAAGGGTTCCGAGTTGCACCGGAATACTCAGCGTAGAGCCTTGTTGCAGTTCTTTGATGAACTCAATCAGGACTTCACGGTTATGGCTGCCCAACATATTCTGTTTTATGGTCATCACCACCAATGGATTACCCGGTCTGTCCCAATGCTTATAAATATAGGCCAGTTCCAGTCGTAGGCGCTGAATCAGCAAGCGGTTGTCCATCGCAAGGTAGAAGCCTTTTTGATTAAGGCATTGCGGCAGGAAAAGCAGGCACTCGCCTGCCAATATATACATCTTGGAGGTTGCCAGCGTCCGCAGCTGCCTCAACGGCCTGCCTGTCAAGCCGATACGGTCATTCCTGCCGACATGCGTGTAGGCATCGGCGAGTTCATTGGCTTCCCTGATTTGGATAGGCGCTATCGCGGCGAGTGTTTGAGTGCGAATGCCGTATTTCATTAAGCTGTTTTGTACGGCTTCATCCTGGGCAAGTAACTGAATTTGCAGCTTGCGATCCTGAGCGTGTTTAACGACTTTGTGCCGCCCCAGGGGGTCGATGTCCTCACAACACAGCAAACCGTCCTGAATAAGGCTGCCCAGCATAAACAGACTTTGCGCCCAAACCAGAGGCACATTTTCATTCGGGACGCGTTGCTGGCTGTGTGGATTGGCTTTTTCCGCTTCGATTAAGTCTTTGGGGACACTATAAAGTTCCGGCAATAATTGCCGCCCATCTTGTTCAACCAGCAGACTTTCCAATTTAGCGCGATAGCGCAAGGCGGCATCGTTATCGCCTGCGAACACATTGTTAAGCAGTAAATAGGTAAAAAACAACGGCCATTCGCATTCAATATCCATGAATTGTTTTAATTCATGTGGATCATAATATTGGCGATGACTGTCTTCTATGGCGGTTTGGTGACCATCCAGCAAGAAGCGTTTGCAGCCGTATCGGCCTTCCAGTTTTTCGCAAATAATCGCTTCTGTTTTTGCCCGGAGTATCGGGTTATCAACCGCGAAAGCCGGGAACCCGGTGATGCTGAGCACGGCGGAATCCGCCTCTTTGGAAATGGACTCCCTGGGCAACAGCGACTCCAGGGTAATTCGCGTTCGGGCGATGTCGTCGCTGATCACATGAACGACAGACGCTTGCCCGCCCTCCTTGCCGAATAGATTAAAGCCGGACAGCGCTTCCAGCGCCGCTTTTGCCATGCCGATTGAACTGGCGTTCAACTCGGCAATGCCATGATTGGTTTTGTGGCCGCGCTCCCAGATGCCGTAGTCGGGCGTGCGGTAAGTCCGGCTGATGTAGTGAACCAGGTTTTGCACAAAATTGACTTCGTCTATCGTAAACACAATGCGCAAGCCGGACGCCGTCATTTGCGCCAGCATCAACAGGAATAAAGACGTGGCGTCCAGTTGCAAATGTCCCCATTCATGGTCGCCGACCACCACCGCGCCGGTTTTCGTATCGTACTTGGCATGCAAGGCGTCCAGCGGATTCTGCGACTGCTTGAATTTCTCGACTTTAGGCGCTTGGCGCATCATCGCCGTCAGCAGTCCGCGCATCAGCTTGACGACGCTCTGCTCCAGCAAATAAGCGCGTCCGCTGTTTTTTTCAACATAGCTGTCTTCAACGCGCCGGTAAGCAAGCGCCAAACCCCATGCAGAGAGAATACTGTAAACATTATCCCTTACCCAGGCATCGGTATAATTGCCATGCACGTTGACCGCGGTACTGGCCGGCAATAAGCCGGTCACCCAATCCTGCCGGATCAGGATAATGTCCTGCACCTGCTGGAAATAAGTCTCTAGTTTGTCGTGTTGAGTCGGATTCATGTTCAATTAATGCATCATTTTAGAAATAGACTCTCAGGATAGCCGCTCAGCCATGTCGAGCCGCGACTATAATCCCATGGATACGTAATAATCAGCAATTAATGCGCCATAATTTATGTCCACCAACAGAGGACGACTTCGCGTTCTTTGCGGTTACGCTTAGCCTCGCGGCTTGCCCCCTGCATCACGGCTTACCGAAACAGCCTGTCTTCGCAATGATTTGCACCAAATTTGAGATGGAAACCTGTTTTTTGCACTAAAAATGCCCACAACTATTGTCGATCGATTCGCAACAACGCTTTTCCCCGAACAGTTATCCTGTACAGCGCTGTACGTACCGGGTGCCAACCATGAATAAAAGGCTATTGGTTTGATTATTGCTTTCTGCTGACTGAACGGACATTTTTAACTCGGTTACGGCTTGAATAAATAACCCGGATTTCAATAAAACCATGAACCTAGAAAAATCATTTCGTCCACGAAATGCGAAAAAATATTCGAAGCGATATAAAACAGGGCTTCCATTTTTTAGGCAAGACAGCCGTAGGGCGTGCCGTGCGCGCCAAAAGGTTTAATACGAAGTCCCGGAGAAGGCGCGCACGGCGCGCCCTACGGCCTGTTCAATACAACAGGCTGATTTATTTCGTGTCTTTCGTGCTTTTCGTGGACTAACTGCGGTTTTTAGGATGAGCCTGAAACTTTAACTTAATGGAGAAACAATGAGCGCTATTCATTTTATCGGCGGCGAAAAAGGCGGCGTAGGCAAATCCGTCGTAGCCCGTGTGCTGGCTCAATACATGATAGACAACGAAATACCGTTTATCGGTTTCGACACGGACCGTTCGCATGGTTCCTTGCTGCGTTTTTATACCGACTATGCATCGCCTACCGTCATTGATAATTACCAAAGCCTGGATGCCATTGTGGAGACGGCCTTAGCAAATCCGGGGCAGCGCATCCTAGTTGATCTCGCAGCCCAAACCCACTATCCGCTGGCAAAATGGATCGATGAATCCGGCGTACTGGAACTGGCGGACGAGCTGGGAATTGCCCTGTACTATTGGAATGTGATGGACTCCGGCAAGGATTGCGTGGATTTGCTCGGCAAACTGCTCGATCAATACGGCTCTCGATTGAATTACATACTGGTACAGAACCAGCTTCGCGACGACAGCTTCGCTCTTTTAGAATCGTCAGGCGTTAAAGAGCGTGCCTTGGCGCTGAATACCAAGGTGATGACATTGAAGCGGCTGCATTCGCCGGTAATGACCAAAATTGACGGCAACAGCTCCAGTTTTTGGGCGGCAACAAACAAGGATACCGAAAGCCTGAACGCCTTGGGTTTATTGGAGCGGCAACGCGTCAAAATATGGCTGAGACACGCTTATAGCCAGATTCAGTCGGTGGGACTTTTATGCGAGTAGGCGCTTTTTTAAAAGTAAAATCAGTATGAAATTGGGCGTTAGTTGCAATCTTCATTTCCAGCTGGATGCCCCGACGGTGTTAATTTTAATGCTACGCCCGTTGAACGGTATACAGCAATGGATTACAAAATCCAGTTATGTTGTCGAGCCTGACGTGCCGATAATCGAGAGCAAAGACAACTACGGCAATTCCTGTCAACGGCTGGTTGCTCCGCCCGGAGAATTTATTATTCGTACCTCTGCCGAAGTCATCACGGCTGAATATATCGATAGCGCGCCTGGCGCGCATTTTATTGAAATCCAGAATCTTCCTTATCAAATCCTGCCTTATCTGTTACCCAGCCGCTATTGCGAATCGGACCGATTTGGCGATCTTGCCAGAGAGATAGTCAGCGATGCGCTGCCGGGTTACGATCAGGTCGGCAAAATTACTGATTGGGTTCGCCGCTCCATCCAATATATTCCGGGTTCCAGCGATTTGCCGCTTTCGGCGATTGAAGTTCATAACCGCGGCTATGGCGTTTGCAGGGATCTTGCGCAACTGGCCATCGCATTGTGCCGAAGTATCAGCATACCTGCGCGACTGGTGGTAGGGTATTTGTATCAGCTTGAACCGATGGACTTGCATGCCTGGTTTGAGGCCTATATCGGCGATCGATGGTATGCTTTCGATGCCACTCAGGGCGATTTACGCGGCGGCAGGGTGATTATTGCTTTTGGACGCGATGCTGCCGATGTTTCGATATTTCATCAATTCGGCTTGGGTTGTATTTTGAAGGGCATGGATGTTCAGGTTAATTTGCTGAACAAGTCCCTGTAATCGGCATGAGGTTCGTTGGTCATCAATACTTGATGACCAACTCACTACGCAGACTTAACGCATTTATCGCCATGAACTTAACCTTGCCGTGAGATACGCCGATTGTAATCTTGCTGGAAAAATAGATTATTTGTCAGCAAAACAAAAAGCTGGAAAAGAGCAGCGCCAGCTATCGCAAAAAAAGAGGCTAGCAAAACTATTACTGTGATAATTTTCATTGTTAGTTACCTGATATTTGTTTAATCCGAGCGCAAATAATCCTCCCGTTAAATAAGCAAAACAAGTGATTTAATTATTAATCAAGCTAAGCAAAGCCAAGTATTCCGGCGTCTTGACCGGTGTCCCGCCTACCCGTTGTTAGTCTGCAACAGTCCATTTAACATCATCATTACCCGCCAAGAAGGTGCTTACTATTGGCACCGCATACGGTTAAACAAACAGATGAATTCTGGCCGCTTTGTCTGCTTTTTTGTGTAAAAGCAACAAAATAATCAGTCGCTCTTCGGCAAGAAATTATTGTTTAAATATCGATAAAATGCCGACAATGACCGCAACAACTGCCGAGCATGCGAGTTCACTTTGCCAGACTCATTCCAGCCTCGAATTTGACCGTAAAAATTCATTATCGCATTGTTTTTAAATAAAAAACTTGCTAACAAGACATTGAAATTCATATAAATACGGGTTCCCCTTCCCTGTTTATTCTGCGTGTAATTTAATAAAAACAGCCTCTAAAAGTGATAAATTTCAGAAAGGTGCTACCGCCCACCCGCCATAACCTCTGCCGGAAATGGCTACCTTAGTATCGAGTGCCTTATTTCACTCCGCCCATTCAAAAATCCCGTCATCCATCAGCGCGAACCGGTTCCGGGATTAGCCAACCGAACCTTGAAATTTATTCCAACGGCTCAAGACAGTCATTTTGCCGACTTGTAACATAACTTTCATCTGCGTTTGTTAACATTCAAATAACGTAGACTTTTCCTGGCAAACCATGAGAACTCAACCAATACCGGTTAAACGGTCATCGACATAACCCCTCTTGCTGGTAATACACTATTAAAAGTTTGATTATGAATATCACCACCTATCGAACCATCTGGATTTCCGACTTACATCTTGGCTCCACCCAATGCCGGGCCGACCTTTTACTCGACTTTCTAAAATACAATGAGAGTGAAAAACTTTACCTGGTGGGCGACATTATCGATTTTTGGGCGCTTTCCAAGAAAATGTATTGGCCCAGAGATCACAATACGGTGATTCAGAAAGTCCTGCGCAAAGCCAGACATGGCACCCAGGTCATCTATATTCCCGGCAACCATGACGAAAACGTCAGGCATTACGACAATTACGTCTTTGGCGACATCGTCGTTAAAAATTCAGATGTGCATGTCACCTCCGCCGGAAAGCAGTTTCTGGTTGTCCATGGCGACGAGTACGATACCATTGCCAAATGCCACAAGTGGCTTGCCAAGCTGGGCAGCGATGGATACGACTTTTTGATTGAGATTAACCGCCTGCTGCGAATGGTCAGGCGATGGTTTGGCGTGCAGTCGAACTTCTCGCTTGCCGCCTTTGTCAAATTCAAAGTCAAGAATGTGGTTCAGTTTATTTCCGATTATGAAGAAAGTATCGTCAACACGCTTAAAGACCAGGATCTTGACGGCGTTATCTGCGGGCATATACACCACGCTGAAATTAAGGAAATAGACGGATTTTTATATGTCAACACGGGAGACTTCGTGGAAAGTTGCACCGCCATAGTGGAGCACTTCAATGGAACGTTGGAACTCGTAAAGTGGCACAGGATTGAGTCGGCTATCGCCCATAATGAGATCATGGAAGTCAACATTGAATAGATAGCAAATTGTCGCTCATCGCCAAAAAGCTGAACGGCTGTAATGAGTCTTTCGTGCTTTTCGCGGACTAACTGCGGCTTTTAGGATTTGGTCAATAATAACTTCCCTAAACATGAACTTATCGTTTCCGCGCTCTGCACTCATCGTTATGCACAAGTGTCTGAAGAACTCTGCGAGCAGACGGCTTTGCAACGGGAGTGCAAGCTTTGCTTGCGCTTGCAGGCGAAGCCTGCACTCCAGCTATCGGTCAAGGCGCGCTACGCCGCGAGTCACGACCAACCTCAGCATATACGACACGGAGCGTGTGAACTCTAAGAGGAAGTTATTTTTTAGCGAAACCTTTAGGATTAACGATTAACACATCGCTTGCCCCGATTTAAGCCCGTAGCTGATAAACTAAACAAACTTTTTTAACCATTGATAGTGCAACGACTCCGGTTTTCGCAGCGTCGCACAGGGCAAATAATTCTATGAATCGCGGTTTTACCACCATTCTTGCAGCACAATTCTTTTCATCACTGGGAGATAATGCGCTTCTGTTCGCCGCTATCGCGCTGCTCAAAAGCCTGGATGCGCCCTCCTGGCAAATTCCTGTCTTACAGCAATTTTTCGTGTTCTCCTTTATCGTGCTCGCCCCTTTTGTCGGCGCATTTTCCGACGCATTGCCGAAAGGCCAGGTCATGTTCATTAGCAACGGCATCAAGATAGTCGGTTGCGCTACCATGCTGTTGGGTTTGCATCCGCTGCTCGCCTATGGCTTCGTCGGCGTGGGCGCGGCTTTGTACTCGCCGGCTAAATACGGCATCCTGACCGAATATCTCCCAACCGATAAATTGGTGTGGGCAAACGGCTGGATGGAAGGCCTGACCGTTGCGTCCATTATTTTGGGCGCCATATTCGGCGGATTATTGATCGGTCATCGCGTTGAGGATCAAGTCATTCATCAACTGGGAGCGCTTGAGTTCAATGGCGGCATTGATACCGCTCCCGAGTTCGCGATTTTTATTATTTTCGGTCTTTATATCGTAGCGGCAATACTCAATTGCTATATTCCCAAACTGTCCATTGAACATACCCTGCCGAATCGAACCCCAGGGTTCCTGTTGGCAGATTTCTGGCGCGGCTTCCTGCTGCTATGGAAAGATCCGTTGGGACAAGTCTCTCTCGCGGTAACCTCGCTGTTTTGGGGAGCGGGAACCAGCTTGCGTTTGATTATTCTCGCCTGGGCTGCGGTAGCGCTAAAGCTCGATCTGGAGCAAGCCACTCAATTGACTGCCTTGGTTGCTGTGGGTCTTGCCATCGGTTCGGTGGTGGCGGCCAAGGTTGTGCCATTGGAACATGCGGTGAAAGTATTGCCTTTGGGAATCGCTATGGGTTTCGTCGTATTAGCCATGGCCTTAGTGACCGATTGGCGACCGGCGGCGCTGTTGCTGATCTTGATTGGCGCCCTGGCAGGCTGTTTTTTGATCCCCATGAATGCATTGCTACAGCACCGGGGCCATCAACTCATGGGGTCGGGACATTCCATCGCCGTACAAAACTTCAACGAAAATCTTAGCATTTTATTGATGCTGGGCGCTTATGCGTTGATGATTGATGCCGGACTTTCGGTGCATACCATTGTGATCGTGTTTGGGCTATTTTTGTCGACTGCAATGGGTTTGCTATTTAAAAAACACGGTCATGACCAGGATTAATGTTGGCTGTTAATGCACTGATGAAAAAACGGGTTTTAATTATGTCGGCGGGTGCGGGAACCGGCCACATCAGAGCGGCCGAAGCGTTGGAGCTGTCCTTTGCCGCCGACGGCCGGGTTGCCGAAGTCGTCAATAACGATGCGCTGCAATACACCAACAAACTGTTCCGGGATTTCTATTCCAGCTTTTATACCTCGCTGGTGCGATCTGCGCCGAATTTCCTCGGCTGGTGGTATAAAACCAGCGACGAACCGTGGCACACGGACAGAATGCGGCACATGATAGACCGGCTCAATACCAAGCCGCTAGTGCGATTTATCCGGGAATTCGACCCGGACATCACCGTCTGCACCCACTTCATGCCCGCCGGAATCATCTCCCACCTGATTGCAACCCAACAGTTGCAAGCGCGCCTGTCCATTGTAGTAACGGATTTCGATTTTCATGCGATGTGGTTGTCGCGCTCATTCCATCGCTATTTTGTCGCTATCGATGAAACCAAAGCGCATCTTGAAATGCTCGGCATTCCCAACGAAAGAATCACCGTATCCGGCATACCCATCGACCCCGTATTCCAACAACCCGTCAACCGCGTAGAAGAACGACTCCGACTGGGACTGAATCCTGAAAAGCCGGTTTTGCTGCTGTCGGCCGGAGCCTTGGGCGTAGGTCCCACCGAGTACATGGTGGAACGAATGCTCAACCTGAATAGCGACGCGCAGACCGTGGTTGTCTGCGGACGCAACGACGAACTGAAACAGCGCATCGTGCAATTGGTCGATGGCCGAAGCGCCCGGTTTAAGGTTCTGGGTTACACCGACGAAATGCACAAGCTGATGAAAACAGCCGATATTTTTATCGGCAAGCCCGGCGGCATCACGACCTCCGAGGCTATCGCCTGCGGACTGCCGATGTGCGTGGTGTCCCCGATTCCCGGCCAAGAGGAAAGAAACAGCGATCATCTTTTGGAGGAAGGTATCGCGGTCAAATGCAACGACCTGACCACCCTCCCCTTCAAACTGGAGCGCTTGCTGGAAGACCCTGACAGGTTGGCTCGAATGAAACTCAATGCCTTGCGTTTTGCCAAACCCGATGCCTCGGCAACCATCGTCGATACCCTGCTCGAAGATCGTCTTCCGCCGCTATCCTTCACCAAAGATCAACGGGCGGCGATTGCCCTGGCAGCGGGTCCGGAATAAGCGGGTAGCGCGTATGAAATACATCGCTACATTCCCGTATTTATAATAAAAAAATAAACACTCGCTGCGCACAATAGAATAGAGGCAATGAGCTGCACTATGGGATAGTCTGAAAACCTACCGAGGGTCTTGTCGAACAACTCGTTCACGATCGTAAACACCGACCAGTGGGAAACATCCCGCTGTGCATCCACCGGCCGTTTTTTGTCAACGGGGCGCGCGGACTCTGTTCTTTTTGGAGCGGACGACATAGCCGGACTGGGAGGCGCTTTAATAGATGACGCTTCCGACTCGGCAATCTTTGCCGCCTTCTTATCCCGGTTCGTCAGCCATAAAAAAACCTCGGTCCCCAGCCCTATATCATCGGCCGCCCGTCTCACACTGACTAGATCAACGATAATTTTGTTGGCTTCATAGCTGACACGTAGCGCCCTGTCGCAAAACGCATTGACCAAGCGAGGCGTACCTCGCGTAGCGATTATGATAGCTTCCATGGCATCGTCAGTAAAAATTCTCGACTGACTCCCCGCGATTTTCAATCGATGCGTTATATATTCATGGGTTTGCAAATGCGTCATTTTGCCGATGGTCTCCATCCAGGCGATGCGCTGTTTAAACGACTCCAGTTCAGGCCGGGACAATGTAACGAGAAATTCCTCCTGCCCCAGCAAAAGCATTTGGATCAGCTTAATGCTGCCTTGTTCAAGATTATTCAAAAGCCGAATGCACTCCAGCACATCGTCGGATATTTTATGCACCTCATCCATAATCAACAGGCAGCTGTTGCCCGCGTCGTGGAGTTTTAGCAAATGCTCCTTAATATCCCTTAAAACAAAAATCCTGCTGGGCGATCCGGGGCTGATATGAAATTCCTGCGTGAGGAAAAGCAACAGATCTTCGCTGGTATCCGGCGGCTCGCCCAACCAGATGATTCGGGTTCTCTCGGAAACGGACGCCATCAGTTTCTGGCACAGGGTGGTTTTCCCTGTGCCGATGGGTCCCGCCACCACCATCAAGCCTCTTCCCGCCCACAAACTATCGATCATGCGACTGAACACGCGGCTATAATCGCCTTGGTCGAAAAAATATGCCGGATCAGGAACGTTTTCAAACGGCAGACTTTGCAATGAAAAATGATGTGTATACATACTACCTTGCTCTAGCTAGATTGTTCAAAAGCCGGATGCACTCCAGCACATCGTCGGATAGTTTAATCACCCAACAGCGATTGCCCTCGTTGCGGACTTTAAGCAAATACTCCTATCCCTTAAGACGAAATGATTCAGGGCTGATACGCAGCAATTCTTGTATGAGAAAAAGCAGCGACTCGTCACCGATCAGTCCCGCCACTACCGTCAAACGTCTTTCCGCCCATAGACCATCGATCATTCAACCAAACGTCTATAGCAGGCTGGGTCGAAAAAGTATTTTTAATCAATAACGTTTTCAAACGACAGGGTTCTAACAACAAATAATTTCCAAGCAACGTGAAACTTAACTACTGATGTTACGCACTGTCCACGAAAAGCACGAAAGACACGAAAAAATAGAGAGCCGTATGTTTCCCAGCTTACGGTGTGCATCTTTCTAATCTTGACGGTGGGCTTTACTTATTGTTCCTGTACCCGGTTTTTTTTCGTGCTTTTTGTGCCTTTTGTGGACTACGCTTTTTTATTAGGTAGATGCGTAACATCAGTTAACTATTACTATTGAGCGGGCAAAAGCTTAATCTCCACTCGGCGATTCTTCATTCGTCCCTCATAAGTAAGGTTGGAAGCAAGCGGGACAGTGTCCCCAAGACCATGAACAATGATTCTGTCACTGGCGATGCCCTTTTGCTTCAACACCAGGGCGATTGCATTTGCACGCCGCAATGAGATGTTTTCATTCAATTTTGAGACCTGAGCGGGGCTTACGCCGAACGGCACCCATTTGTCCGCATGTCCCTCAACAACGACGTTATCCAGAGGTCGCGTTTGGATGAGCGGGATAATATTATCGATCGCGTCTTGTATGTCTGCACGGGGCGTTACCTGCCCCGACGAAAAGAAACCTCCGCCAAGAACAAGTAGACTCACTGGCTCGTGCTGAGAAGACCGTTTTTCTTCAGCAGCCGGTGTTGGAAATCCCGAATCGCCTGCCGGTTGAGTGGATTCGGTTAATCCCTTCGCCAGGTCTGGCGTAACCTCGCCTTGCGGCTGCGTTATGGGTGGCTGCGATCCCTCATCTGCAGGACTTTGCGTAGGTTCCAATTCCAATCCCTTGTTTTGAGCGGATTCGGTTAATCCCTTCGCTTGGTTTTGCGCAACCTCGCCTTGAAGCTGCGTTATCGGTGGTTGCAATCCATCCTCTACCGCAGGACTTTGCGTGTGTTTAAGTTCCACTCCCTCGTTAGTTTTCTTGGGTGCGTTAGCCGACTCATACCCCCCTGAGTCGTCCTGTTCTGCCGGTGAAGGCGCCCCTCTCAGTAACGGTATTAATAACGCTAAAATAAAAATTAAAATTGATAACCCGAACAATTTGGATGAAATTTCGGTTATGACACTGCGCATTAAGAATACTCCTGATGTGGCTAGCCTAATTAAAACCTGCTCCCTAATAGGGGATGAATCTTGGCGCAATACAAAACCTTCCTTTATGCAATCTAAGTCCCCTCGTTGAAACAAGAAAAGCGCCCCAGTAAGCTATTCGCAACAAATCGGCATACCTCATAAACAGAGTCAGTATGTAGATTTGAAGCATCCAAGAGTTACTCATGTATTTCCCGCCACAACTTAAAAATACAACATTTTGACCTTAAAATGCTATACGCATGAGTACCTAAGGAAATAGCAACCGTCCATGGTAGCGAGGGAAACCAGCCTTTTGGGTACCGGCAGAATGACCGCATCGACATCGTGGACGACTCTAACGACGGCGGCGTGGTTCCTCCCCTATTTTCGTAACACGCTTCGTTTGCGCTGAACATGTCGAAGCACGATATTTTCAGCGGCTTCCTTAATTACACAATCAATGCGCGTCTTATTGCTTAACTGATATTACGCACGGATGGTATTTCTCCCGTTTGCCGCGCCGAGCACCGGAGCTTTTATCGAGAACAGCCCGTTAGGGGCGCGGCAGGGATGCCGCGCGTCAGCAGAGGGGCAGGAGCCCCTTCTGCTGACCCTCGATAAAAGCGAGGAGCACAGGAAATAAGCGGCAACCGGGTCGCCTTTTCTTTGGTTACTTTCTTTTGGCGAAGCAAAAGAAAGTAACTCGCCTTCGGGTGCGACAACCCGATTCAATCAAGTGTCGCGCTAGCGACTCCTTAATGTTAAAGCGATCGAAATTCGACTAACTGCATAACATCAGTTGCTTAAGTAATAAGCCTAATAAATGCGATTTTTTAATGCTTATTTAATATTTAATCTATTGAAATTTAAGGCGAAACTAACGAAACTAAAACTGACTGACACCTATCCGCATAAAGAAGACGGAACACCAAACCTACCGTGGGACGCCAGGCGGCTTTCAATTTTTCCCACTATTCAGCGCCGTTTTTCCAACCAGGAAAAACAACTTTCAAAAGGTTAGCGAGATGGACGATGCGACTGAGTAGACATCCGGCCTTTGCCCTGTAAAAAGGATAAACGAAGGTGAAGGATACTTAAGGAAACTGAGTTTTTCATCCATCAAAACAAAGGAGACGCAAATGAGTGAACTAGGTCATGGTAACGTTGGGAAACGCGAGCAAAACTTTACATCGCTACTGCCTCTACGTAAAAAAAGCTACCCCCCGCGAGTCCTTGCCAAGCTTGCCGAAGACATGAAAGGCGAAGTCGATACCGTTAAAGACGGCCCTGATCCCGAAGAAAACCTGCTGGTGCCCGCGGGCTACACCTATCTTGGCCAGTTCATCGATCACGATCTGACCTTTGACAGCAGCTCTTCGCTTGATCCAACGAACCCGGCAATCCCGACAAATCTGCGCACACCGAGATTCGATCTGGACTGCCTGTATGGAGACGGACCGGCGGCACAGCCCTTTATGTATGATGGCGACAAACTATTATTCAAAAATGACCTTCAATCGCCAGAGCCGAACGATCCTGCCGGACAAGACCTGTTGCGCAATCCATTGGGACGGGCGATTATCGGCGATAAACGCAACGATGAAAATTCCATCGTCAGTCAAATCCAGCTGGCTTTCGTCAAGTATCACAATGCGGTGATTGACGAACTGAATCAGCAAGATCCGGAGAACTGGAACACCCCGAACAAACTGTTCGAGTCGGCGCGAAATGAAGTGCGCTGGGCCTATCAAAAAATCATCGTAAAGGATTTTTTGCCTCGGATAATCGCTGCGGAAGTGCTGGAGGACCTGCAATGCTGCGATCCTGAAGAGCGCAAGGACAAGTATCTGCTCTACACGGAAGATAAGCGCGGCACTTTGCCGCGAGAATTTGTCGCCGCCGCCTACCGTTTTGGTCATTCGATGGTCAGAACCGGCTATCGCTTGAATTCGGGGCTTGAGAACAGGTTCAATATTTTTCCTTCTAGCGATGACAATACAACACTCGCCGGTGCGGGTAGCCTGCTGGGTTTTGACCCGGTAACCAATAATCAGGTGGTCGATACCTGGGGGCGGTTTTTCCCTGACACCTTGCCGGGAGAGCTTCCGTTAGAGTCTCGCGAGGAAGCGGCCGATGAAACCCCAAATGGCCGGGAGCGCTTGCAATTTGCCTACAAAATTGACACAACGCTGGTTGACCCCTTAGCCGTTCTACCGAGAGCAGAGGTGGCCGGCGAGGAAACGACGCAACAAGCGATTGCCCAGATTGGCGCGCTTCCCGATACCGTGGGAGAGCCGCCCCGCCCTTCTTTGGCCCTGCTCAATCTGCTGCGCGGCAATACCTATAAAATCCAAAGCGGCCAGATATTCGCCACGCTGCTTAAAAACAGCGGCTTTAACTTCACTCCGATCGAAAAGCAGCACTTGGTGACGCGTCAGGCATTCGACCAGGATGGCGAGACGTTTTTTAAATTTGTCCCGATTCCTGATGAACTTCTGGACGACACGCCGCTATGGTTCTATATCCTGGCCGAAGCGCAAGCGCCGTTGGTGGATGAGATTGCAAGCCGGAATCAACTGGACGAATTTCCAGAGAGTTTTCTATTGAACGATC
>Ga0208628_1000602_pt1 | contig 16248 bp, 15 predicted proteins | sample LakWasMet16_LOW5_2_FD_183864 | JGI IMG/M metagenome (GOLD analysis project Ga0208628, IMG submission 183864) | Freshwater sediment methanotrophic microbial communities from Lake Washington under simulated oxygen tension - Sediment Metagenome... | ecosystem: Environmental > Aquatic > Freshwater >... | reverse complement strand
CGCCCTTTCCTTTTTTCAAAACACCGGAAGGCCTGGTCAACAATCTGGATGACAAGGACAGCATGATTGGTTTCGATCGCCATTTCTTTCTTGCCGGAAAAAAACTGGTCCCGGTCGAAGGCAAGCTTTACCATAATTTCATGAACCTCGGTAACGCCGATACCGGACGCAAATATTCCGAAATTGAATTTCACCGCAATTATGAAAACGCCATCACGGCACTGGGCGGCAAGAAAATCAGCACAACACAATTTACCCGCGAAATCATCAATGCCGCCGGCGGTCTTGGGCCGGTTGAAAAATACTGGCGCAGCACGGCACCGACTTCCGCTTACGAGCATTACAGCTATTTGATCCGTACCGCAGACAAAGAATACTGGATCCATATCGCTACCGGCGCCTTTCCAACACATGGCTATGTGACGGTCCTTGAAAAAGAGGGCATGAAGCAATCTGTCGGCTTTCTGGACGCGAGTGCAATGAAAAAAGCGCTTGATGCCGATGGCCGTGTCGCCTTGTATATCAATTTCGATATCGACAAAGCCACGCTGCGCCCCGACAGCCAGCCCGTGATGGATGAAATCAACAAACTGCTCACCGCCAATACCGACCTGAAACTGTCGATTGAAGGTCATACCGACAACACCGGTGCTGCAGAACATAACCGGAAGCTCTCCGCAGCACGTGCTCGCAGTGTTTTTGGTGCGCTGGTCGGTCTTGGCATTGATCCGGCCCGCTTGAGTTCAAAGGGATTTGGTCCGGACAAACCACTTGCCAGCAATACCAGCGAAGAAGGACGCGCAAGCAATCGCCGCGTTGAACTGGTCAAAATGTAGACATATTTCCTTGCAGATAAAAAACGCCGCGCATTGCGGCGTTTTTTATAGCTGAATGACGAGTCATCAATCCGGCTATTGGCTGAACGCCTTAACTTTAACCGTAAACTTTTTTTGCGTCGATCTGTTCTTGTTTTTGCAAATTGAATGCAACCAACAGAAGGAAAGACTTGTGAAAAAAATAATGATTGCCGCCATCACTCTTTGTATCGGCTTTGCTGCCACCGCCGATGCGGCCCGTTATGACCGGGCAGTGCGCCTAGGCAGTACCAAACTGAGTCATATCGAAAACGACAAGGATGTACTTCGTTTTCGCAATTGCCGCAATGGCGTTAGCGCGATACAACTCCGTGTCAGCCGCGGCAAGGTCGAGATCGAAAAACTCTGGGTACGTTACGAAAACGGCAATCGCGATTATCTAAATGTCCGCGACCGTATTTCCAAAGGCGGTTCGACACGCTGGATCGACTTGCAGGGCGGCCGCCGCTGCATCAAGGAAATCGGCATCATCGGCGATACCGAACGCAGCTTCGATCAGGCGCGAGTCGATATCTGGGCTCGGTAGATGCACGTAGCTACTGCGCCTGAAAGCCCTCCCCTCATGGGAGGGCTTTGTTTTGCATCCATTAAGCCTAATGACAGAATTTGCGTCTCGATGCCTATATGATTTGAAGCTTGCATGCTTTCGGGAATACGGATGCGCCAAACTATTTTATTCGCCGTCTGTGTTGCCGGCATAAGTTTCAGTCAGGTGGCGAACGCAGAATTACCACCGCGCTTCCCACCCGCCGCTGTCTGGCATCAAAACATTACCGAAGCAGCCACTCACCCGCAGTCATCGACAATGATCACCAGTCTCGTCAATCTCGGCGGATTCGGCTTTGGCCGGATGCAAATTGACTTCGGCATGCGAATTGTTCATGCAGCGCCTGGAGCACCTACACGCACAATCATCGGATTTCCCGCTGCCAACGAATACTACTCACCCGATTGCGAGCCGATTGGCACGGCGATGCCAGTGCCGGCAAATGCCGCGATCGAATCATCCTCGAATCTGAGCTGCGACAACAATAATGGCGATTGCCATCTGCTCGTCGTGCAGGAAAACGTTTTGTACGAAGCCTACCGGGCGAATGCATCTGGCAGCACCGGCTTGCAATCCCAGTGTCTGGCGATCTGGAAACTCGATAGCGTTTATCAGGCAAGCAATCGTGGTGATCATTGCACCAGCGCCGACGCAGCGGGCTTCCCGATTGCACCGCTTTTGTTCAATGCAGACGAGGTTTACGCCGCAACACAAATTACCAATGGCGATCTGGGGCATGCCATTCGATTCATCTTGCCTAATGCACGCATGGCGTCCAACGATCCGGCCCCCAACACGACTCGCCGCATCCCGGTTTATGTGCGGCCTGCCAGTCACGCTGGCGGCCCCAGCGGACCTCCCAGTACCGTCCCCTATGGTTCCCGTCTCCGGTTGCGTGCAGATTTTCCAGTGCATTTATACAACGCTGCTGCACAAGTTATTTTGCGTACGATGCAACGTTACGGCATCGTGCTATCCGATGGCGGAAATATTGCACTAACTGCTGAAGACGATCTCTACACCACGCACAAATGGGCCGAGTTGAACATCAATTCACGCCTGTTCGACCAGGCGGTTCCTGGCTCACCCGTTCGCGTACAGGACTTTTCCGTTATCGACACCGGCGATCGAGTCATTGAAACTTACGACTGCGTACGCAATGCCGAGCCAGCAGCAAGCATTCCCAAAAATTTGACGGCGCGCATTTCGCAACGTCGTTCTGGCGCAAAAACGATTAACCTATCTTGGCAAGACGGTACTGCAAAAGTCGACATTTATCGCGACGGGGTTTTTCGTGCGAGTATTAACAACATCGGTAAATACTCGGAAAAACCTGGAAACAATCCACGCCCAAGCTATATAGTCTGCAATTTCGACAGCAATAATTGTTCGAGCGCCGCCATAGCCTTGCCTGACATGTACATCGACCCACCGCGCCCTCGTCCACGATAGGGCAAGTCTTTCTGGAAGCATTACTTTTCGCAGGATTGTTTTCGTCGGGCTTTGATACTAGTCTGACAATGTTTTATTCGCAGGACGTCCTTCAATGAAGTTACTGCATATCTCGCTTAAATTACTCGCCGCAACCGCACTCATCGCGGTAGCGCTTGATCATTCATGGCCTGCGACAGATTTACAGACTGCGTTGCCTCCGCCTTCCGCGCCGGCACGCGGCGTTGATGGCTGGGTTTATGATCAATATCCCAATTTCGTTCCGCTTCAACGCTCAATCAAACCAAGAACAGGCGAGCTTCCCCCTCAATATCGCGTCTCGCCGATTTCGCCATTTGCGATAAATTGCGAAGGTGCAGCTCAAACCGGCACATCCTACGTGAATGCCGAAGTAGAGCCATCGGTTGCCGTGAATCCGACGAACCCCGACAATTTAATCGGGGCATGGCAACAAGACCGCTGGTCAAATGGTGCTGCGCGCGGTTTAGCCGCGGGCATTTCTTTTGATGGCGGCAGAACCTGGACTCAGCGCCTGATTCCGTTTTCTCGTTGCAGTGGAGGCACGGCATTCAACGGCGGCAATTACGAGCGTGCAACCGACCCATGGGTGACGTTTTCTCCCAACGGCACTGCACACGTAATGGCTTTGAGTTTGAATCGGGCGACCGGCTCGCAAAATGCAATGCTTGCCAGTCGCTCACTTGATGGCGGATTGACCTGGAGTAACCCGGCCACCTTGATTTTAGACATTGATGGCGTCGCATTTTTCAATGATAAAAATGCCATTACTGCCGACCCGACAGACTCCAATTATGTCTATGCCGTTTGGGATCGTTTGGCTGCAAACGGCAATGGGCCCACTTATTTTGCACGCAGTATTAACGGCGGCCTGAGTTGGGAAGCTGCAAAAATAATCTACAACCCTGGCGGCACCGGACAAACCATTGGCAATGTCATCACGGTATTACCCGATGGCACTTTGATTAATTTACTCACCAAGCTGGTCACTGTTGCCGGCACTGACGTGGCCACCATTGAGGTCATGCGATCAACCGACAAAGGTGCAACCTGGTCGCAACCGTTTCTGATTTCCGATTTGCTCGCCATTGGCACCAGTGACCCTGAAACCGGCACCCCTATTCGTGATGGTTCCATTCTTGGGCAAATCGCGGCCAGTCCGAACGGGAAGCTTTACGTGGTCTGGCAGGACGCGCGCTTTAGTGGCGGCGTGCGTGATGGCATTGCGTTTTCGCAATCGCTTGATGGCGGCTTTACCTGGTCCAGTCCGGTCCGAATCAATCCCGACAACAACGTGCAAGCAATGATCCCCACGGTTCATGTGCGGGCCGATAACACTATCGGTATCAGCTATTATGATTTACGAAGCAATACCTCAGATCCAGCCACTTTATTGACCGACTATTGGCTAAGCACTTCCAGCGATGGCATAAGCTGGAGTGAAAGTCGCATTACCGCCCCCTTTGATTACACCACCGCTCCTTTTGCGGGTGGTTATTTTATTGGCGATTATCAAAGTCTGGTCAGCAGCAATAATGTATTCATACCCTTTTTTGTCAAAACCAATAGCGGTGACTTTGCCAATCGCACCGACGTATTTGCAGCGCCGGCTATTTTCAAGCTTGCCAGAAAGTCGTTTGTTGCCACTCCGGCAGCGGCTACAAAAAGCACATCGCTCAAGCAACGCGCACATCAAAATATACGCCGCGTAAAACTGCAAAGAGCCTACAAAAGGAACATTATTCCTGCACAGGAACCAGGCCGTATTTAATGGGCATTACGATCGAATCCGCATTACCGGCCTCGCCCTGCGTTCGCAATTGCTGTCTTGATGAACAAGATGTCTGTATGGGTTGCGGCCGCCACATCAACGAAATTCTCGCCTGGCATCAAGCCAGCGCCGAAGAACGCGAAGTAATTATCGCCGTCGCTGAACAAAGACTGGAAAACAGGAAAATACAAACGCGCCGGCAAAATCCCTGACTGCATTTACTTTCCCTCGTGAATCCCACAACAATAGCCCCTGATTCGAAACGGGCTTGCATGACGATGGAAATCGAGAAGAAACAAAACCACCTGAAACTTCGCACCACGCTGGCATACGCCAAGGGCGCCTACACTGTAGAAATCAAGATAGGTAGCCAACAAAGCCCGGCCAACATCCTGATCGACAGCGGAAGCAGCACGCTGGTGGTCTTGCCGCAAGCCTACGACCCCGCACATGACAAGGCTCTAGAAGCAACATCCTTGGCCCAATCCATTGCCTATGGTATCGGCACCTGGGCAGGACCGGTGCTCAAAACCACGATTGCCTTTGGTGAAAAGCACCATGCGCGCATTCTGCCCGATGCAGAAATCGCCCTGGTGGAAACCAACGCACAGAACTTCCGAGATGCCGACGGACTGATCGGCCTAGCCTATAGAAAGTTGAACAAGGCCCGCGACGTCAGCGCCTTGCTGGTCGAGAAGAAAGTCGAACCCAGCCATACCTGGCCCTGGCCGTTCAATGCCGAAGAGCAAGACCTGTCGGCCTTCAATACACGATTGCGCGAACAACCACTGGTAAACCTGACGCCGTGTTTCACTGCACTTGAAGACGAGGGCATCATTGCGGACAAGTTTTCGATGCTGATCAAGCGTGCTTTGGTGCATGTACTGGATGACAAGGCATCGTTGGGCCAACTGGCCGCCGACCCATTGAATCAGGGCGTGCTGGTGCTCGGTGGCGGCGAAGAATGCCAGTCATTGTACGAAGGTGGTTTTGAAACCGCGAAGATCGTGCACGAGCTTTACTACAACGCGAATCTGATTTCGGTACAAGTCGGTGATCGCCCCCGCATCCCGGCACCGGCGCTGGCCGAGAAATATCTGGACGGCTATGCCAGCAATGCCATCTTCGATACCGGCAGCAGTTTCCTCGTGCTGGAAGCCTCGATCTACGATGCCGTCATCGCCGAGTTCTCAAGCTTCGATGAAAATTTTCCGCATTTGATAAGCCGTTTTCTGGAAACCTTCAAAACAGAACACGGCCTTCCCAATGACAAGATAAAGACCCGTGACTGGCCCAAGCTGCATTTTCATCTTGAATCCCCGTCCGGCGACGAGGTGACTTTTACCTGCAACCCGGGCGATTACTGGCAAAAAAATGCCGTGCACGCCGGGGAGTGCTTTTTCCTGCTGATGCGACAGATGCCCAAGTGGCCGAATCAAAGCATTCTCGGTTTGCCGTTACTGACCGGCTACTATTGCGTGTTTGATCGCCGAACCGAAGGCGATGGTGTCTTGCGCGTGGCGAAGGCGAAAGAAGAGTGATGGAAAAATTTGATACGGCCCGATTAGTGATGCGACCATTGCGGGCCGAAGACGAGACACTATATTTAGCTTGCTACACCGATCCCTTGCTGATGAAGCACATTGCAGAGCCGCTGACACAGGAAGCCGCGTTACAAAGTTTCAAGGCAGCGCTTAAAATAAGTTCGGCAATCCCTGTACGCCGCTATATGTGGGCAATCCAAGAAAAGACATCTGGTGCGCCAATCGGACTTCTATCGCTCGTCTGTAAAATAAAGCCAGACGCCCAAACCTGTGTCGAACTTGGACACTTCATGCTTAAGCAATACCATAATAAAGGCTTTACGCTGGAAGCCATAAATAAATTGATAGACGTCGTTTTCATGACCACTGATTTTTCAGCTTTCATCGTCAATCATGATCGCGACAATCATGCTGTGACCAGAGTGGTAAAAAAACTGGGCTTTCTGTCCAACCAGAAAAACTCCGGGATCACCATGAAATCAAGCTGGATTCTATCTCGCTGTCATTGGCAGGAGCTCAGGGGCGCGGCGAATCGGATATGATTACAATTGCCGTTGTATCTCGATGAGTAATCAGGCTGAAGGGGACAGCCAGACTGCATGAAAAATTCTGGAAGTATGGTTTGTGTGGGCACCGGCATGATGCTTGGGGCGCATATCAGCCCTCGTTCGCGTAGCCACATCGAACAAGCCGATGTGGTGTTTGCCGCCGTTTCAGATCCGGTGGTCGAATTATGGCTCCAGACAATGAACAAGGACGTCCGCAGTCTTCAAACCTATTACCGTGAAGGCAAATCCCGCCATGAGACTTATCGGGAAATGGTAGAGGCCATGCTGGCCGAAGTCAGACTTGGAAACCGAGTATGTGGTGCCTTTTACGGCCATCCAGGTGTATTTGCTTTTGCGCCACATAAGGTCATTGAGCAAGCGCGCATAGAGGGATTCGACGCCCATATGGAACCTGGTATTTCGGCGGAAGACTGCCTCTATGCAGACCTGGGCATTGATCCCGGAAGATTTGGCTGCCAACACTATGAAGCAAGCCAGTTCATGTTTTATCGCCGCCGGATTGATCCCTCAGCCTACCTGATCCTCTGGCAAGTAGGCATTGCCGGGGACAGGAGTCTTCGTCGCTATTCCACGGGTGCGGCTTACAAGCAGTTGCTGGTGGAGCTGCTCGCAGAGCACTACCCCCCGGCCCACGAGGTCATCATCTATGAGGCTGCAACCCTGCCCATAAGCAAACCACGTGTTGAAAAACTGGCATTGTCGAAGGTGATAGGTGCAGAATTGCACCTGCAATCGACGATGGTATTACCGCCGTGCCAAGCTATGCTGCGAGACGAGGCCATGCTCGCTCGCATCGAAGAACTCGAACGTGTGCTAAATTCGAATTTAACTGCTGTACCAACACAACAATAAAGGGAGTCGAAGATGTCGAATGTTATTCAATTTCTTGAGTCAATGGGTAAAGATGCTTCTCTAGGCAATATGTCGCCTGAAGAGTACGCCGCTGCCGTGAAAGCGCTACCGATTGATGATGTGGCGCAACATGCATTGCTAAATCGCGACGCAAACACCCTAAGTGATTCTATCGGTGCCTATAAGAAAATGATGATGATTCTGGTACCTGCCGAAGATGACGGTGGTGAGGGTAAAGACGACGACAAAGACGGCGACAAGAAACAAGAAGAAGAAGAAAAGTCGGATAATTGATTCTGACTCAGGGCAATAGTATGCAACGGCGTACACGCAACATGCTGCAATGGCTTTTTTTTGTCAGCCTGTGCGCTCTCTCGTCTATTGCCCTCGGTTCGACCGAGTTTGAAAAATATCTTGTACAGGCAGATGGCCTGCGAAGTTCGGATCCGGCAGAATTTGTAAAAATTCTCGATCAGCTTGATTCCAAAACTTCTGATGCAACGACTGAACAGCTCGAAAGATTGCGATACCTTCAAGCTTACCGACTTGCATTTACTGGCCAATACAATCTGGCCATCCAGAAAGCCAATGCCATCTTCAATCAAACCAGCAATATTGACTTGAAATACCGGGCTGGCTTGCTTGCCGTCAACAGCTACGCAGTCACAAGGAATTTTAGTGCTGGGTTCGCGTTGCTGGACAAGACTCTTCTCTTGCAGAACAAAGTCACCGACAGGCAATTACGTCATGATGGCCTGGCCGTCGCGGCAGTACTCTACAATCAGGTCGGCCAATACGAACTTGGCAAACATTATGGCGCACAGGTACTTGCTGATGATCCATCAATCAGATCTCGATGCTATGCCAACCATTTAATAGTCGAATCGGATTTCAATCTGGACTCGCTGCCGGCAAACGATGCTGAAATTGACAAAATGATCGCTTCCTGTTCGGAGCACGGCGAAGTTATGCTTGCCAATGCATCCCGCGTTTATCTCGCCAGAAAATGGGCAGCGAATGGTGAATCGAGAAAAACCATTGCCTTGCTTGAAAAGCATCTTGCAGAAGCTGAAAGCACCAAATATCCAAGACTGATCAGCGAAATGCACTCCATGCTTGCCGAATATAAACTGAAATCTGGTGAGCTTGTACAATCCGAGCAACATGCAAATATCGCAGTAAAGGAGAGTGTAAGCATTCCGTTTTCACCTTCGCTGGTAGTTGCCGAAAAGACTCTTTATGAAATCGCACTACGTCGCAATGATACTGCTGCTGCGTTAGACCATTACAGGAAATACGCTGAAGCCGACAAGGCGTATCTAACCGATGTCAAGGCGCGCGAACTGGCCTATCAACTGGTAAAACACGAAACCCAGCAGAAAACCCAGACCATCGATTTGCTCAACAAGAAAAACGAAGTCCTGCAACTCGAACAAACGGTCGCCAAGCAAAAAGCACACTACACGGCGATATTGGTTGGATTACTGATTCTCTTGCTGACCATGCTTCTGCTCTGGGCTTACCGCACCAAACGCATGCAGCTGGCTTTCCGCCGTCTTGCCGAAACCGACGCACTCACCGGCATCAGCAATCGGGATCACTTCACCAAGAATGCCGAACAGGCAATTTCCGAGGCTTCCAGAAAATCGGAACAACTGGGAATGATCATGTTCGATCTGGATAACTTCAAATCCATCAATGACCGTTTCGGCCACTCGACCGGCGACTGGGTGTTGAAACAGGTGATTGCCGCCTGCAAACCGATTTGCCGGAAACAAGATTGCTTTGGCCGGATTGGCGGCGAAGAGTTCGCGATTCTTCTGCATGCCAGCGATCTTTCCAGCGCCACGGAAATGGCGGAGCGTTTCCGCAAGCATATTGCAGCGATCGACACGAGCGAGAACGGGCATGATTTCACGGTCACGGCCAGTTTTGGCGTCACCACGACTCCGCTTTCCGGCTACGTTTTCGATGCGCTGCTATCCAATGCCGACCAGGCTCTCTACCAGTCCAAACGCGAAGGTCGCAATCGGGTAAGCACTTTCGACAAACTGAAATCGGGCATCGATATTGCCGAAGAAGCCGCAACAGGGCTTTAAACCCCTGCCATGCAGGCCAAGCCCTGCTAAAATGCCGCATCACCTTTTACCCGAGATATCCCCATGAGCGACACTCCTCCCGACCGTTTAGCCGTCAACCCTAGAAGCCCATTTTACGATGCCGCCGTCCTCGAGCGCGGAGTCGGCATTCGCTTCAAGGGCGAAGAACGCAACAACGTCGAAGAATATTGCATCAGTGAAGGCTGGGTGCGTTTGCCGTTTGGCAAAACACTGGACCGCCGAGGCAATGCCATCACCATGAAAGCAGTGGGCGAAGTTGAAGCCTATTTCCTGGATACGGTCGAAAAAAAATAATTCCGCACTAATTTTTTTTCGTTTCCTGTTGCATTCGGCAACACATGAAGTTCGAAGAAACGCAGCGTTTATAGACTCTATAATTCCCGCCGTCCGTGCGAAAAAGCACATAGCGGGACATTTATTTTTGTTCATTACAGGTTGAAAATCGCGATTCTACGTTGGGCTCCCGAATCGCTGTGGAGAACATGGCATGAACAAATATTATTTTGTTTCACTCGCACTACTTGCATTCACGCCATGCCTGTCTGCACAAACGGCAAATACCTCAGAGACGACACAGATTGAAGCCACGACGGGCCCGGTCACGGTAACCTCCAGCCAGCCTGCCACATTGGCTAACGCTTCGGATTACAAAGTGCGCATCAGCGATCTGGACACCAACGGCGACGGACGACTCTCGCGCCGCGAAATTCCGGCAACACATGCGCTCACGTATGAATTTCATCTCGTGGATCGCGACCATAATGGCTACATCACGAATGCCGAACTGGAAAAAGCGAATTGGCGGTAGCCCCTCTGACAACTCAGCCTTCCTTTCAACCCACACCACCGACACCAGGCAAACCGGCAAAGTCAATTCGGTTGACATGTTGTAACTAATCGCGTTACCGCGTATTCATCAAATCAAATCCCCGTTAAACATTCTCTGGCAGAGATAGATTCAGGCCAGGAAACGTCAGACTTCGTTCAGCGCAAATCGGGCCTCATAGACACGTGAAATCCGTCACTCCGAGGTCCGCCATGTATCGTTATTCCAAATCAGCTGTAGTCTTCATCCCCGTCATCGCCGGCTTGTTGTCCCTGAGCTTCGGCACGTCCGCCCTGGCGCAAAATGCCGGCCGCCGACATGCCGTTGCCGAGCAGGAAACACCTGTCACCGAGGAAGACAAAGAAAAGGTCCGGGAAAAGCGTCCAATGGTCCGTGGCGAACAAGCGCGCACCGAACAGCAACAGGAACAGCAAGCTGCACGTGAATCACGCGAGCAGCAGGGCATCGTGCGCCAGCAGGAAAATCAACGCGGTAACGCACAGGCAGACATTGAGCGTCAACGTCAGGCGCGCGAAGAAGTCCGACAGCGTCAGCAGGCAACGTGGCAGGAAGACAATAATCGCCAGCGCGATGATCGCAATTCAATGATCGAACGCAACGCGGCCGCCGAACGATTGGCAGCGCAGCGCGAAGCCGCAGATCTGGAACGTCAGAACCGCGACAATCGTAATCAACGCCCAATCGTTTTCGATCGTGTCGATGAGCGCGAAAACAATCGTGGCCGCGAGAACAACCGAGATGATGATCGTGAGGGCAACCGTGAACGCGGTAATGACAACAATCGTCAAAACCCGATACCGATGAACAAATTGCCGCGCCCCGAACAAGAGCGCCAGCAAAGACAATGGCAGGATCAGCAGCAACGTCAGGCGAACGACTATCGTCGTCATCTTGATAGCCAGCAATCCTCCGCACAGCGCTTCACGCAGCGCCTGCGCGAGCAAAACCGCAACGAACAATATCGTTCGCAGCAACGTTACTACGATCGCATGCGCCAACAACGCCACCAGTTCGACGGCAACCGTTACGACTATTCGCACGGCTCGTATTTTTATTCGCCCATCATTTATCGCTACAGTCGCGGCGGCCATAACTACTACGCCAACCGCTATCAGGCAGACCTGATGCGTCAGGCCATCGACTATGGTTACGAGGAAGGATTCTATGCCGGCCGTGCCGACCGCATGGACAGATGGGGCTACAACTTCCGCGAAGCCTACGCCTATCAAGATGCCAACTACGGCTATTATGGTTACTACATCGATCGCGGAACCTATAACTATTACTTCCGCGAGGGTTTTCGGCGTGGTTATGACGACGGTTATTACGGTCGCTACCGTTATGGTCGCTACGACAACAACCGCTATTCGCCGAATGATTCCATCATCAGGCTGATCCTTAATCTGACCAACTGGCGTTAATCCAACAACCCCATGGAAAGCCCTCTGTCTCGCGACAGGGGGCTTTTTTATTCGAACGGTTCTCGACGTGACAACGCGTGCATTTTGCCCCCGGACGGACAATGGGCGCATCCATTATCGTCGTCCATTCGCGATGCGGTAGTATCATCCATCGCTTAAATCCACCAGGGGGTCAGCCATGCGTCTTTTTTCAGGCTTTGCGTTTCTGTGTTTCCTGTTGCTGTCGCCAGCCACTAGCCATGCACAAACCGGGGACGCTACACACGAAAAAGAACTCGATGCCTTTATCGAAAAAGGCATGAACGACTGGAAGCTGCCCGGCTTGTCCGCCGTTGTCGTAAAAGACGGCAAGGTGGTTTATTTAAAAGGTTTTGGAATCCGTACGCTGGGTGAAAGCGCTACGGTCGATGCCGATACCCAATTCGGCATCATGTCCACCACCAAGGCCATGACGGCATTGTCGATTGCCATGCTGGTTGACGACGGAAAGATTCAATGGGATGACCCTGTCATCAAACATCTGCCCTGGTTCCAGATGCCGACACCTTATCTCACGGCAGAAGTTACCGTGCGTGACCTGCTCCGCCACAATGCCGGTTTGCCGGATGCCGATTTTTTGTGGGCGCGCGGCGATCTGGATACGCGCCAGATCCTCGATCGTATTCGCGGCTTGAAACCGGCCTATTCGCTACGAAACAGCTGGCAATACAGCAATGTCATGTATGGCGCGGCCGGTGAAGTAGTGGCGGCCGCCTCCGGCACGAGCTGGGATCAATTCGTCACCACGCGCATTTTAAAACCTCTGGAAATGAAAAATTCCTACGCGACACTGACACAATCTCTCGCATCGAATGACGAAAACCGTTCGTCGCCACATTTTGAAATTGCCGGCAAATTGCGGGTTATCAAAGATGTACCCGTCGATCGGGTGCCTGCCGCCGGCGCGACCTGGTCAACGGCACGCGACATGGGAAACTGGCTGCAATTCTTGCTGGCAGGCGGCCAATACAATGGCAAGCGTCTGGTCAGCGAAGAAAATTTTCGCGAACTGCTTACTCCCCAGGCGCTGGTGCCGGCCGATGATTTCTATCCGAGTACGGCATTGACCAAACCACGCTGGACGGCCTACGGCCTTGGCTGGTTTTTACAGGATTACCGTGGCAAGTTTGTTGCCATGCATACCGGAAGCATGGATGGGCGTACGGCCATCATTGGCCTGCTGCCCGACGATGGACTGGGCGTCTATGTGTTCGGCAATGCCGATCACGTCGAAATTCGCCATGCCATCATGCTGAAAGTCTTCGATCTCTATACCAATGCACCCGCCAGAGACTGGAGCACCGACTTGCTCAAAGTCTATGGCGATGCAAAAGCAAAACAGGACAAGGCCATTGCAGGACTTGCAAAATCGCGCATTGCCAATACACGGCCCAGCCTTCCGCTGAAAGCCTATGCCGGCAAATATAACCACCCCGTTTGGGGCGACATAGTCATTACGGAGCGCAACGGAAAACTGGGAATCAACAGCGGCATCGGCGATGAAAACCAGGGCATTTTGCAACACTGGAATTACGACAGCTTCAAGGCAAGCTTCGGTGATGGCCGCTATGGCTTTAGCCTGCTTCAGTTTGCATTAGCTCCAGATGGAAGCGTTGCAAGCCTTGCCTGGGAAAACTCGGACAATTATCGCTTCAAGAAAATTATCGAGAAAAAGAACTAGCCATGCAGGCGCGCAAGGCGGTGATCTATCACAATCCAAAATGCAGCAAGTCCAATGCTGCATTGAATCTGCTGCTTGAGAAGGGCGTGGAAGTCGACATTGTCGATTATCTTGAAACGCCATTATCGAATGCTGCGATTGGCAAACTACTCGAGATGCTCGGTATCGAGGCAAAAAAGCTAATCCGCTTCGGCGAACCCGCAGCGAAAGCATCACGCCTTGCTGTCGATGACATTCGTGACGAACAGGAATGGATTGCTTTCATGGTGCAAAACCCCGTCCTGATCGAGCGACCGATCATCGTTATCGACAACAAAGCGGTGATCGGCAGACCCGCTGAAGCGATATTGGAAATCATCCCTGCCGACTGACTCGTTGACGCCATGCCTTCAACCACAGGGTAGCGGCTTCGCCGCAATGTTGCCCAGCGTACAGAACCGACCCCGATGCCCGATTAAAGTGGCATCACAAACGGCGATACGCCCAATAGTCAGGAATGGAAACATGAACATGCATATCAGTCTCGCCCCCATCATCGCCCTGCTCGCCGGCATTCTTATTCTGGCGCAGCCGAAATTGCTTAACTACATCGTTGCCATCTATCTGATCGTTATCGGCTTGCTGGGTTTGTTCGGTGGCTCGTTGAACTTGTAAATACGAAAATTGAAATTGGCTATCGCACGGCGGGAAAAGCCGATTGATGGCAACAAAAAAGCAGCCAAATGGCTGCTTTTTTGATACATGGCTTAAAGAAAAAATCAAACCCCGATCGGATTCGCCTTCTCCGGATCAATCTTGTATTGCTTGATCGCACGTGCCACGTCTTTCGCATTCATCTTGCCTTCGCTGGCGAGTGCGGCAATAGCAGCGTGTGCGATGTAGTAGCGATCAACTTCGAAGAAACGGCGCAAATTCGCACGCGTGTCGGAACGACCAAAACCATCGGTGCCGAGTACCGTGTATTTCATCGGGACGAAGGCGCGAATTTGATCGGCGAAGGCACGCACGTAATCGGTCGCGGCGATAGCCGGCCCCTGACGTCCTTCGAGACATTCCGTCACATAAGCCTTGCGGGCTTCGGCTTCAGGATGCAAGCGGGTCCAGCGTTCGGCATCGAAACCGTCGCGACGCAATTCGTTGAAACTCGGGCAGGACCAGATGTCGCTGCTGACGCCGAAATCTTTATCCAGCAATTCAGCGGCGGCAATCACTTCGCGCAAAATCGTACCGCTGCCGAGTAGTTGAACATGCGGTGCGCCTTTCTTCGGCTTGCCGCCGTCTTGCAGCAGGTACATGCCTTTCAGGATGCCCTGCTCGGCACCAACCGGCATATCGGGATGCGTGTAGTTTTCGTTCATCAGCGTGAGGTAGTAATACTCGTCGCGCTGTTCTTGCATCATGCGCTTCATGCCTTCCTGCACGATCACGGCGACTTCGTAACCGAAAGTCGGGTCGTAGGATTTGCAATTGGGAATCGCGCCGGCAAGCAGATGCGAATGGCCATCTTCGTGTTGCAGACCTTCGCCGTTCAATGTCGTACGACCGGCAGTGGCACCCAACAGGAAACCACGCGCGCGCATGTCGGCAGCCTGCCAGGCGGAATCGCCAATGCGCTGGAAGCCGAACATCGAATAGAAAATATAGAACGGCAGCATCGGCTGGTCGTTGGTCGAATAGCTGGTCGCGGCGGCGAGCCATGACGAGAATGCACCCGCTTCGGTAATGCCTTCTTCAAGCACCTGTCCGGCGGTATCTTCGCGGTAATACATCAACTGGTCGGCATCGACCGGTTTGTATTTCTGGCCGAATGGCGCATAGATGCCGATTTGGCGGAACAGGCCTTCCATGCCGAAAGTGCGTGCTTCGTCGGCAACGATCGGCACGACTCGCGGACCAACTTCCTTGTCGCGCAGAATGATGTTCAGCACCTGCACGAAACTCATGGTGGTACTGATTTCGCGATCACCGGTCGACTTCAGCAAACGCTCGAAGCTTTCCAGTTTAGGCACTTCGAAACTGACCGTGGATTTTTGGCGGCGCTGTGGCAAATAGCCGCCTTTGGCTGCACGGCGCTCTTTCAGATATTTCACTTCCGGCGAGTTTTCGCCCGGATGGTAGAAAGAAAGATTTTCGATATCTTTATCGCTGACCGGAATCTGGAAACGGTCACGGAAAACCTTTACCGATTCGGTATCGAGTTTTTTCGTGTTGTGGGTCGGATTCAGCGATTCGCCGGCCGCGCCCATGCCGTAACCCTTGACGGTTTTCGCGAGGATGACGGTCGGCTGGCCTTTGTGTGCGACCGCTGCGGAATACGCCGCATGAACTTTATGCGGGTCGTGACCGCCGCGATTCAGTCGGCGAATATCCTCGTCGGAAAGATTGGCGACCATCGCCTTGGTTTCCGGATATTTTCCGAAGAAATTTTCGCGGGTGTAGGCACCGCCGAATGCCTTGCAGTTCTGGTATTCGCCATCGACGGTTTCCATCATCAGTTTTTTCAGCAGGCCCT
>Ga0208628_1000592_pt1 | contig 16420 bp, 28 predicted proteins | sample LakWasMet16_LOW5_2_FD_183864 | JGI IMG/M metagenome (GOLD analysis project Ga0208628, IMG submission 183864) | Freshwater sediment methanotrophic microbial communities from Lake Washington under simulated oxygen tension - Sediment Metagenome... | ecosystem: Environmental > Aquatic > Freshwater >... | reverse complement strand
GCATTTGAATTCGGCCTGTCGGTCTAACAACCAAAATAAGGGACCGACGCGCCAGATGATAGCTCGCTTGAATCTAATGTTTCCACGGAGGTCCCCTTGATTGCGTAGTTAGGTTCAAAACATCAGGAAACGGACAATGATTGCCATCGAGATTGTGATTACAGGGCCAAGAAAAGCTCCGATGAGCAATGCTCTTATGATAGAAATCTTATGAAACCGCACCACTGATAATCCTACTACGAAAGAACAAATGCCAGAAATAAGTAGTGAACGCAGGAATTGTAATAGTTTAAGGTCGCCTGTTTTCAAATAAGTAATAAACATTAAGAGTATTAGTACAGCTACAAACCCGGATCCAGCAGCACAAAACGCGTGCGCGAATCGCCCCTTTGATTTGGCGTCGTCAAGAAGTTCAGCTTTCGGGGGCGCGTAATAATTGTTCATGATTTTCGATTGAACCTAACAACCAAGATAAGGGACCGACGCGCCGGATGATAACTCGGTTGAATCTAATATTTCCACGGAGGTCCCCTTGATTGCGTAGTTAGGTGTCGGCTGGGCGATCAATTGGGTCGCCTGTGTATCTAACGATCATCCACTCGCCCGCAGACTTACGAAGATTCACCTTCTCTTGTACTAAATCACCCGAAAACGTGGTCTCGAAAATGACCGTTGCATATTCTCCTGGCGGTTGCCCCGGAATCTGCCCAAGAACAACATCCTTGAACGTTCTGTCCCGGAACTTGCCATAGCCATTGCGAAAAGCGGAGATTTCTGCGGTGAAGGTGGATTGAGTAATGCTCGCTTTCATGGTCGGGTCAACCAAGGACCAAGACTCATTAAGTTGCTTCTTGTCTAATAGACTCACGAATATCTTTGCAGTGTCGGTGGCAGCGACTGCATCGCCCCCGACAGGAACCGCAATCTCACAGGACGTAAGGAAAAAGATTGTAAGAAGGACCGCCAGAATTCTCATAAGACACCTAACAACCAAAATAAGGTGCCGACGCACCGGATGCGAAACTTGAAAACAGATACTTCACGGAGGTCACCTTGATTGCGTAGTTAGGTACCGGACTCGACATGGTGAGCAATACTAGTTAACGGCCGGTGATAAATGATAATGCTTATTTACGACTCTGACTCGAAATCCTGTACAAACTCGGACAAGGCGATTTGCAGCAATGATTTAGCCCCCGGCGTGTAACCTGGAATGGGCGAATAGTCTGAAGTTGCCAACATGGTACGGACCAAGGACAGTGGGAAAACTGGACCGTCACCTCTGTGTTCTACATGCCAGATTGCAAGCATTTCTTCTGGTGCTTCTGGAGAATGCTGCGCGAAGACATACCAGTCGCAATCTTTGGAATAACGTAAATACGCCATATTCTGTTTTCCGGTACCTAACAACCAAAATAAGGTGCCGACGCACCGGATGTGAAACTTGAATCTAGGCACTTCACGGAGGTCACCTTGATTGCGTAGTTAGATGCCGCCACGTGAATCTCTCACGATAAAGAATACGAAATGTAATCGTACTCTTTGATGTAGCCAAATAGAACGAAATATTTTTTGTTGTGAAAATCGGCATGTAAGCCCTGCGGAACTCTGTAACGAGTAATTACGATGAAAGGGTAGATAACTTCCCCGGTTACCTCTATGTCTTTATAGGTTATGAGATCGCCGTCGAAGTTACGACTGGTCAAGCCAGACGCCCCTAATTCGCTCTCTGTGGCACTAATGCATTTCGCTAACCCGGCTGATGCGGATACCCAGCCCAGTGTTGAAATAAGCAAGAGAACTACGACAAAACCCAAAAAGTATCTTCCAACTCTCGCCTTACTTCTCATGGCATCTAACAACCAAGATAAGGGACCGACGCGCCGGATAATAACTCGCTTGAATCTAATGTTTCCACGGAGGTCCCCTTGATTGCGTAGTTATAACCTTTGCCTAGACACCACTAATGGAGCCGATTTCTCGAAGCTCCCAACCTTTGTCACGCATGCACTGAGCAACTGTGGGCCCGATATTGTTTAATTTAACATGCTTGCTTTTATTATGGATTACGAAAGCAAGGCATTGGTTTTCAGCATTGTCGTCTTCGATTGAGTCAAGAGAATTAAACGGTATATTGGTATTCGTCGGAACCCAGCCAATAAGAAGAACGAATCCAGCAGGCGAAGAAAATTGATTCGACTTCCATTTGGATAGTCTGTCGCTATATATAGAGCTGCAACCAGATAATGTAATTAATAAAAATAGAAAAACGATTCTCATTGGTTATAACGCCGAAATAAGGGTGCGGCGCGGGATGTTGGTTTAATTGCCATATACGTCCTACCGTCCCCTTGATTGACTAGTTATGCCACGCGCCCGAGGACTCAACGCTGCGGCGTAACGCCTGGGCAAAGCCCGACCAAACAACAAAAACCGAAACCCCAACTGTGTTCAACCTGATACCAGCGTCACAACGTAAGCGAATGTGTATGCGCAACGCTTTACAAATTCGCTTACGTTGTGACGCTGTTTTAGCATTTTTTCAGCATTGCCGGTAGTCGGCTTTTATTGTTGAAAAATGTAGGGAATTCCCTACCTGCGATCTACAAGCTATTAACTTGGCTCGCGTGGGGCATAACAACCAAAATAAGTTGCCGTAGCATCGCCTGATGTTGATTTGAATGCAATGTACCTGCGGAGGTCAACTTGATTGCGTAGTTAGGCCGCGGAGCCCGAAAGAACCGATGCCTGGAAGGCTACGAGGATGAGGAAAGAACGGTCGCAGAGCTGAATCAGCGCGTACGCTAAACCGGGCGTTGATAAGGGCAAAGCAGGGCCCGGAAGGTAAAGCCTGAGCCTGTTCAACGCAGCCCCAAAGAAAACTAAGTAAAGCTATGTTGGCGAAGGCAGCCTAATACGGCTCTAAAGCAGAACGAAGCAAAGAACATTACAGTTTGCAGACACCCTTTTTAAACTTCCCCCGGCCTAACAACCAAAATAAGGGACCGACGCATGGACGCCGGTTGCTTCTGATTTGAATGTCCTGTCCATGCGGCGGTCCCCTTGATTGCGTAGTTAGGTGCCAACACGAGGAACACCGCCCGATGAAGCAAGCTGCATGATCGCTTCAGCTTGCTCAGGGCTAATGAATGCTCGAATTGGAACGCAATGTGCAAACCTCTTCGTGAAGTATAGAAGTAGTAAGCCAGATTGTACGTTGACTCTATTAATGGCCTTCCAGCTCTGTTTTAGCTCAGAAGTTCTATCGGAGACTTGCAGTCCAGATGAGTCAAATTTGTAGAGATGAGGGCCGCTCTTGAGCTGAGTCTTATAAGCCTTGTAAGTATTAACTAGAAACATGAACGGCATGAAGCCAAAGCAAAGCGTAATAAGCACACCTTCTATTATGGTGATAGAAGTATGCAAGAGCAAAGCTGTTATAGAAAGAGCAAGTCCGCACAGTGGGAATAAGCTTAACCAAATAAGTGTAGGAATGAAGTTGCGCGTGACAGCAATATTTGCCTTCAGTTGCTCAGCAAAGGTAAGGTCAAATTGAGCTTGAATTGACATGCTATTTTCCATGGCACCTAACAACCAAGATAAGGGACCGACGCACCCGATGATAGATTTGAAACTGGTATTTTCACGGAGGTCCCCTTGATTGCGTAGTTAGAACATAGCCCGATAGGTTGGCCGGAGAAAACAGATGACCGGCTCGCCAGCTTTCATTGCCTGAAAGCATAACGCAGGTGATGCCTGTGCCGCGACTGCTAAACGAAGCTTGCGGCCAAAGTGAAGTGGAAGAAACGCCAGAACGACAAGCCGCCGATATGCTAACCCGAAACTCAACAGAAAACGTGGTGTGACAAACCGGCACAGGCGACGAGTAGTTGACGGGTAGAGGCAGAAAAAAACAGAAATTAAATGCAGACGCGATAGTTGGAATACCCGACTAAAAAGCTCTAACCCGTCTAACAACCAAAATAAGGGACCGACGCGCCGGATGATAACTCGCTTGAATGCCATGTTTCCACGGAGGTCCCCTTGATTGCGTAGTTATGAGTCAGCACCGGGCTTTTTCGTCAACTCCTGCTCAACCCGCTGCCAATCTAACACGCGGTCAAGCGTGGGCCAGTCGCGTCGAAAACGTAGCATCCAGCCAATGTCACGCGCAAGCGCGCCAGCCAATATGCCCAAAAGCGTAAACGCAAATATATTCTTGGTGAAGTAATACAGAGCGACAATGGCTGCGAGTGAAATAATGTTTGCCGCCCAATACGAAGCAGGTTGTCTCGCAAATGCTTGAGCAACTGTAGGTTTAGTGCCACGAAATCTCGTATAGAACTCAAGCAATTGGACTGGTCTGCTTTTCATTTTCTATGACTCATAACAACCAAGATAAGGGACCGACGCGCCAGATGATAGCTTGAATGCAATGTTCATACGGAGGTCCCCTTGATTGCGTAGTTAGGGCCCAGCCTCGCGCCCAATTTGTAAAAGGAAAAGCTGAATATGGCAATGGTCAGGAGTTCTACCGGAAGCGAATAATCCGTTGAGTCAACAGCTAACCTCGACAGCCCGCTGACGTAAAAATTAAAGACCAGCCAACCCAAACTGAAAATGAGAACAGTAAAAGCACACAATTGGCGTCCAAATAGGCCCGCCAAAAACGCCAAAGGTAATGTTGCAATCATTGCAGAAGCGAGTGCTGCAGCAAGAACCGACAGGAAATAAGAATTAGTGGCTGCACCAATTGAAAGCATTGCTGTGGCGCCAAAATATGCCCATGCATAAAGAAACGCATAACTATGGGCAATTGCAATGCCAACTAAAACCAATATTTGCGTCTTCTTTTTCATGGGCCCTAACAACCAAAATAAGGGACCGACGCATGGACGCCGGTTGCTTCTGATTTGAATGTCATATCCATGCGGCGGTCCCCTTGATTGCGTAGTTAGGGCACAACACTAGGTACCAAAACCAAGAATGAGTACGACAGTAAGAATACCAAAGAATGCAATTGCGGAAAGCAAGCCGGCTATGACAGCTTGGAAGACTGAACGCTCAGAAGTTGAGCTTGCAAAATAGCTGCTAAACATTGCGATTAAGCCAATGAGCAGTGCGCCAAAAAAGATTGGGAAATAGCTGCCTGGCCGGTGTTCGCGGTGAATACTTATATATTGGAGCAACGTGATTGCAGTAACGCCAACGGCTCCGACGATGGCGAACGAAAAGAACCAATAAGCAGCTTTTTGCATTTGGGCCCTAACAACCAAAATAAGGGGCCGACGCGCCAGATGATAACTTGAATGCAATGTTCATACGGAGGTCCCGCTTGATTGCGTAGTTAGAAACCCATCTTCGGATCTCTGAAGATCATTGTTTAACGAATAATGCGTGACAACAGCAGACTCAAACTCAATAGACAATGCACCTTCATCGAACATTTCCGTTATTGTGCAAATGTTTACATGTTCTTTAGATTCACTCAGAATGACTTTTTTCACGTCAACGCCACGTAATAACTGTGAATCCGTAGCTTGAATAACAGTAACTGCTGAGAATTCTATTCTATAGACGCGGTCCCAGTATGGGCCAAGTATTTCAATGATAAGTGAACCCTTGCAAAGCACGCCCAATTGGGCCTCGAATAACACAATGTGCCCGTCATATACCGTGTGCTTCTGGGACTCAGAATTGATATAGACGGGAAGCGCTGCGAGCTCCTCAATGCTCATTGATTCGACAAAGGTTCTATCACTCAGAATGCTTCTTTCGTACGCGAATCTATTTGACATGGGTTCTAACAACCAAGATAAGGGACCGACGCGCCGGATGATAACTCGCTTGAATCTAATGTTTCCACGGAGGTCCCCTTGATTGCGTAGTTAGGTGCAATTCTACACACGAAGACGCCAGCCAAGAAATTGCTCAATGTCATCTGCGGCTGCGTCAGCCTGGCTACGAACATATGAGTCAGTGTCGTTTAGTGCATTGATGATTAATGGACTGACCAAATTTTTGTCCAGAAAAGCAGATCGGCGTGCGAGATGACCAAAACCGAGAATAGCGTTGCCGCGTGCTGCTGAATGAGAAAGCTCAGCTACACGGGAACAGATATTTTGAGCGGCAACTAAATCCTCTTCGTAAAGCGAAATAGAAACAATCTGTTTTGCAAGAGAATTGAAGTCTCCAGACGAAAGCAAGGATTCTGCAGCAGAAAGAGTGCATTGCTCGATTGTTTCGTATTTCATGCTTTTAGCGCCTAACAACCAAGATAAGGGACCGACGCGCCTGATGATAACTCGCTTGAATCTAATGTTTCCACGGAGGTCCCCTTGATTGCGTAGTTAGAAGACATTTTATTCGATAGCGGATGCTTCGGGGGAACATGATTACGAGTTTTATTACTTGAGTGGACAGCCATAATTAAGGCTATCCACTGTAACTCCGTCGCTGATATTCCAAGGATAAATTCCCAAGAGAAAGTGTCCAAGCTCATGGCCATCTGGATCAATAGCAATTATGAAGCTCCCCTTTTTGACAAAGCATCTAACCTCAGGATCACCGTGATCAATGGAGTAGTCTAAAAAAAATACTTCCTCAATGTCTATGTATCCACCACCAACGAATACGTGTCTCGTTGAAAGCCACAAAGGCCCAACCATCAGAACAAGCCCAATTACGAATAGTAAAGAGTTTCTTTTTCTCTTACTTAAAGATGCCCCAATAGCCATTGCTATAGCAACAGCAAAGGTTGCTATTGCAATTTTGCCATCTACGCATAGCTCAATTTCTGGGGCTCCAGGCCGCCCTACATAACGACCAAACTGATCTATGGCGGCCCAAAACATGAGAGCTGCAATCGTAATCCATGAAGCGTGACGAAACTTCATTCTTTTAGTAGGACTAAGAATGCGATAAAAGGAATGCGAAAATATTTCATAAATGTCTTCTAACAACCAAGATAAGGGACCGACGCGCCGGATGATAACTCGCTTGAATCTAGTGTTTCCACGGAGGTCCCCTTGATTGCGTAGTTAGACGAGCCAGCCCAAGCCACTGCAATTGCCACAGAGTGTCTCCGCATTGTTGTAGCTCCCTACACCAGCGCAGTGTTGGCATGTACTTGCTGTTACGGGTTTTGCAGGAACGTATGCCTTGAGCCAGTGATGAAATCTCGCGCCACTGACGATTGCAAGTGTTTCTAGTTCCTTTGGCAACAGTTCAGGCGGGTCGCACTCGTCGGCATCGATTTGCCAGAGGCTTCCGTCTGGTTTAAGGCACCAAACCGTATTGAAGTTCATGAAGAGCCAAATTCCACCTTGTGCTCTCGCGATGTCGTCGTAGGGATGTGGCTCTTCGCTTTCGCCCGCAAGAAACCGTTCGAGATGCAGCTTGGAGTTCCCGTCGAGTGCGATCATGGGCGTCTAACAACCAAAATAAGGGACCGCCGCAGCGGATGATTCACTTGAATGTTGAAGTTTCACGGCGGTCCCTCTTGATTGCGTAGTTAGGGGCATGTCGGAGCCAGGTGCTTAGATTACTTGACCGAAGAAACGCGTTGGCCAAAAGATTGCCGGAGAAGCTAGGGATTGGCAATAGATAAACCCGATAAGTTCGACCTGCCAAAACTCAACGCTGCGGCATGATGGTGGAAAGCGACCTGACGAAACGAAAACGGGAAAATGAAAATAACCAATTAAGGTTTTTGCTTCATGCCGCTAACAACCAAAATAAGGGACCGACGCATGACCGCCGGCTGTTAATGATTTGAATGTCGTATCCATGCGGCGGTCCCCTTGATTGCGTAGTTAGGTGACTGGCCAGGATGCATTAGCGAACACCGCCGCGACTCTCTAGTACTGACGATGCGACAGATTCCGGTAGCGCGGTAACTGAAGCATTGCTTGTGATTGCGCTAATCTCTTCCTCAGAAAGTTCAGATCCCTTCAAGGTGCGCGCACGTTCTAACAAGGCGCTTAGCGATGGAATGTAGAGAAGTACAAGTTTATCGGGGTTGGGCATAGCGTCGAGTTCAGCGTACGGACCTACGTCACCGGCTTCAAGCTGTTTCGTACTCATTGAATTTTCCATGGGTATTGCAGGCACTGCAACGATGGCAGACAAGCATGCAAGTAATATAAGTAAGCGAAACATAATCTAAGTCACCTAACAACCAAAATAAGGGACCGCCGCAGCGGATGATTCACTTGAATGTTGAAGTTTCACGGCGGTCCCTCTTGATTGCGTAGTTAGGAGTCAATTCGCGATCCCTCATTTTTTGATGCTCGCACCATCTCCGGGAATACCCACATGTACTCTGATGTGAAATTAGAAAGATAGGAGGCAAGTTGCTCTAATATAAAAGAAGCATCTTGCCATGAGACAGGACGTGACTCTCGCGAATGAAATGAAGTCTGTTCTCCAGTAATTTTGCTCGTATGCAATGACGGAATAAATAATTCTAGCACCGGCGCGAGATAACCAATGTTGCCCATGTCTTTATCCATTTTGACTGGAAATAATAGGCAGTATTCGATTTTATCGTCACTTAAAAAAGACGCACTTACGGAGCCACCGTCACGATAAACGTCAAGAGAAGTAAGTTTTGTAGCGCGAGGTAGCATTTGACTCCTAACAACCAAAATAAGGGACCGACGCGCCGGATGATAGCTCGCTTGAATCTAATGTTTCCACGGAGGTCCCCTTGATTGCGTAGTTAGACGTTTTTCTTGTGCGATTGGTACTGCTTTCTGACCTTTTGAATGAGGTTGTCGTCCTTCCTCAATTCGGAGCGAATGAGGTCAACAGCAGCTTTTGAGAACTTATTAATTTTGGATTTTTGTCCTGTTGAAATTTCTGCATGGAAACGATTATTACCTTTGAGTTTATATTTCCATGACAGAACTTGAAAGTCATAAGAATTAATTGAGCACTCGGCATGCATATGACTTGGGCTGTATGGGTATGCACTTTCAGCGTAAATGACCTTGTCGCTATCAAGTACGCCGGATACCTCACCCACAAGCTTTAAGGCAGGCGCTCCGTCTTTTTCAACAAACTGACCTTCTCGAATGAATTTAATTTGATCAATGACACTGCTGTCTATAAGAATTGTGTTATTTCCAACGCTAAGTTCTCCGTGTGCAGTGTCTAATATATGAATGTGGCTTGGACCAACACTGCCAATTTTTTCTATGTGCTTCATCCAAAGAAGTTTTTCCTTCTCTCTTTCTGTTTCCAGTATGGACGACAGCTCTGAATAACGAATCTCTTTTGTCTCACCTCTGTAGCGATAATAAATGGCACCTTCTCTTAATACTTTTCCATTTACTTTGCGGCAGATTATTGGCTTTGTTGTTGCTTCATGTACTTGAATTTCACCGAATTGTTTGCCACGCCACTCGAAACCCTGAATTTTGTAGCTAATATCACTTGAAAAATACTCAAGCAATACAGAATTTAATTTTGTCGAATCAAAGGTATCGAACTTGTCGTTCGCAAGTCCGATAGGTTCACGTGGACTATCTTGGATTCCGAAGACGATGCGTCCGCCTCTATTATTAGCCATACCAACTAGAGTACGGATGTAGTCGATCAATGAGTCACCGAGGTGGAATGATTGCTTGAATTCGAGGTCATAAGATTCACGCCGTGTTATGCGACCCTTTGAATCAACAATGATTTCAAAATGCTCCATAACTCTCCAAAACGTCTAACAACCAAAATAAGGTGCCGACGCACCAGATGTGAAACTTGAAAACAGATACTTCACGGAGGTCACCTTGATTGCGTAGTTAGCGCACATCGCCCGGACATTTCGGCACTTGAATGTCGTAACCGATGGTAATTGCATCGATTTTGACGTCTCGCATGTCGGAACGTGCAATTGCTTGATATTTGTTTGGCGTGCAGTTGTAGTTGCCATCCCATAACCATTCTTTAGGGTGATCTTTTTCCATTGCTTCTGACCAGCTAGGCAGCGTTATAGATTCGAGCATTACTTCAATTACACCGTCGGAGCGGGAACTGTACCAGTGCTCGTAGATTAATGGGTCTGCTGCATTACCGCAGTCAACTACGCAATCTGCCAAGTAACTGCCAGAGTTGTTAGTTAACTTATCAAAGTGTCCGAATGTCATTTTCGTGAGTGGAAGAAACTTTCCTTTAAAGTTTGGAAAGAACTCATTTAGATCAAATGTGCATGTTGGAGATATTGAAATATGTAAGTTACGGACTTTTTTCGCACTTGTGCTAACAATAATTTCGCAATTGTCAACGGTGTAAGTTCTACTTGTATCGTCACTTTCACGAGCAAGTCCGGATACCTGCTCAAAGTAAGCAACATCTACTCCGATCATGTCGCGGCGTAACAATTTATTGAGCTTTGATTGAGGTTCAGGTTTTTTGATTCCAGGTTCCAGCCCAAGCACTGACGAGTTGGCTACTACTTCCTTAGCACCTTGTGATGCAGTAGTTGGAGAAACACAAATACTCTTCTCGCATATACGATCGCCTTTGCAATCATTGTCATTTGCGCACCCAACATGCTGCATTGGTGTAATGCCCGTTTCAGATACAGGTGCAGAATTTTCTTGTTTCTTACAGCCAACCAGTGCTGATACTAAAATTAAGCAAGAGAATAATGTTTTCATGTCTATCTCAAAAATGCCTTTGGGCGCTAACAACCAAAATAAGGGACCGACGCAGCGCCGGATGAAAATGATTTGAATGCTATGTCCATGCGGAGGTCCCCTTGATTGCGTAGTTAGGTTTTGAACTCGACACGAAGTCTAGCAGGTCCAATAAATCTTGAGCTGCAGATCAACTACCTCGGGTCCGTCGCTGCAACCGCCAGCCTCTGCGGCAAATTGGTCTGATCTGCTATTGCCGATAATCCATTGTGATGACGATGAATGCCACATAAGTTTTCCAGATGCGATGACACCTTTTGGAAAGACCGATGATTGCGAATTATTGATTAGCTTGATGCGGTGCCCGTTGATTTTGGCAGTAAGACTGATGCTCGGCATGTCTGGATGTTCAGCGAATTTATGTTGGAACGTGTATGTCCCAGACTGAAGCGGTTGTCGAGGAGTCGACGCTGCAGCAATGCATGAAGTTAAAAATACAGCCAGCATGAGCAAATGTTTCATGAAAAACCTAACAACCAAGATAAGGGACCGACGCGCCGGATGACCGTTCGGATGAACCTACTGTTTCCACGGAGGTCCCCTTGAGCGCGTAGTTAGGTGTGGACACTACAAACTCCCACCGTGAAAAGCAAAACGAATAACAATGTACGCAAGCAAGGCGATGCTTAATGCAAGACTAGTGATTGATGTAATTGCCAGTACCTTGAGCCCAGGAGAAATGCCACTTAATTTGGCTTGGCTTAGAAAATGGAAAACCCAAAAAGGCCACCACTCAGTTCCCGCAGGTTTGTCGACACCAATATGTAGCTCAGGATGTGCCCTTCTTAGCTTAAACGCTAAAGCGGCGGCAACGATGCAGCTAAGTAATCCTAAGATGATAGCCAATGTAAAAATCATAACTGCGGATTGCTCCAATATTTCATCTCACACCTAACAACCAAGATAAGGGACCGACGCATGGACGCCGGTTGCTTCTGATTTGAATGTCATGACCATGCGGCGGTCCCCTTGATTGCGTAGTTAGGCTCTTTCACGGTTTATTATTCTCAGCGTATTGACCGTAAAAAAAATTGAAAAACACAAGATTACAATTATTTCTACAAGAGCTGCCATTGATGCCCAATATTCAAAAGGCTGTATTTCACGGTTAAAAACACCCCTCACCAAGCACCTGCGACAAACCTCTTCGATCAAGCCCGTTTCTAGGGCCTTTACAAGCATGTATCCGATTAGTAGTGCTCCGGCAACGCAAATGACGAAGATCATAATTGCTATTATACGACTATCAGTAAGGAATCGAATCTCCGAGAACCTTCGCTTGCGCAGCGTTCCAGCAATTGAGAATGCCGCTAACAAAAAAATGATATTCCATGCTACTGCGTAAATCATATTGAGCCTAACAACCAAGATAAGGGACCGACGCATGGACGCCGGTTGCTTCTGATTTGAATGCCATGTCCATGCGGCGGTCCCCTTGATTGCGTAGTTAGGCGGCAATGCTAGCGCTATTTGTTACGCAGTTTCAATTCTGCTCGCGCATCCGAAGCTATGTCTATTGGCTCAGTTCCGACTCATAAACTTCGGCTTCGTAGATGAAACCACCGTTCGGGCATTGAAGGTAAACAAGAACCATCGGCGAGCCATCTGAGCCGGTGAATCCTTGATCGAGTACGACATTGTCGCCGATCTCAGGAGCACGGCCACTCTTCGAGACTCTATAACGATCAGAGGGAATATTAACGAGCAGGTTTGCAAAAGGTTTGGCCATAATCTTTACATGCCGCCTAACAACCAAAATAAGGTGCCGACGCACCGGATGCGAAACTTGAAACCAGTATTTTCACGGCGGTCACCTTGATTGCGTAGTTAGGAGACTGCGGAGGAACTAAGAATGTCAATGATTAATGGCCGAGTGTACTTCTCAACGGGATCTACGTCGGGTAAGTCGCCGTTATGATAATACTCGCCAGCATCGAAAGCTTCATAAATAGAAAAAGCAGGCTCAGGCATTTCCTTGTCGGAACTGAATACTGGCGGATTTGTCATGAAGCCCCAAAGGTAATTCATAGCATCGTCGCAAAAACCGTATGAATATTGTCCGCTATGAAAGCCAGTTGCGATGGCCATAGCGAACTGATTGCAGAATTCTTCAGGCTCGATTTTATTGCTCACGCAATACGCCATAATTTCTGCATGTTTATGCGAATTTCCCCTCGCCGCAGACTCCATAAAGTCCTGAATATTCTTCACTCAGACTCCTAACAACCAAAATAAGGTGCGGCCGCACCGGATGCTGGTTTGAAACTAGTATTCATTCGGCCGTCACCTTGATTGCGTAGTTAGGCTTTTTGCCCGGGTTTGTTGGGTAGTTTCTCAAAATGTCTCCATTACGATCTTATCGTCAATTGATGGAAAATTGAAAACAACTGATTCGTATTGGCCTAGGGATGTCTGAATACTAATAGAGTCTCCACTGCCGAATGCTATTTTTAGTAGGGTTGGACTTGTGAGAGAAGCACCAACTGCCTTTTGACGACCAAAACTGCCCCACGGCCCTGAATTCGGTGCGTCATCCCATTCGTACGCAGTGCCGCTAATTGTTGCGAAAACCTTGTCATAGCAATGAATTTTGAAATTGACAAAGTTAATTGCGAATCCGTATGAAGACAACAATATTGATTCTACGAATTCATCGTTCTGTGAAATGCATGCATTCAACGTATTGACAATATTTGAATCAAAAGGACTCATGAATTCACCTTAAAAGCCTAACAACCAAAATAAGGTGCGGCCGCACGGGATATTGGTTTGAAACTAGTATTCATTCGGCCGTCACCTTGATTGCGTAGTTAGGTTGCAACACCGGATATTTTGCGCGACAACATACGAAATAGTAGCGACAAGAACTCAAAGAAACCATACCAAATACCTATTGAACTGAGCATTAGCCAACCGCTGGCCCTGTTCGGACCGCAGTGATAGCCCAAAAGGCAGCGGCTCATATTGATCGTTATTTCTAGGCAAAAGAATAAAAGAACTGCACAAACCAAAAGCATTACGAGTAACAGCCACTTACCTGACTTTGAGGCCGACCACAAAAAGAAATGCTTACGAAAAAGTGAAGCTGCTCGAACAGGGAAAAGAGTAATACCAAAAAGGCCAATTACACCAAAAGTGTACATAGCAGTAATAAGCAATACACCTTGCATCGAATGGTTCATTGCGACCTAACAACCAAAATAAGGTGCGGCCGCACGGGATGCTGGTTTGAAACTAGTATTCATTCGGCCGTCACCTTGATTGCGTAGTTAGACAAAAACAAGGAAATAAAAAGTAGAATAACTACAAATAAAAAGACGCCTGAAGTAACGCTTAAAAACCGGAGTCTTAGCTTTTTTGATTGAATCTCAAGTTCTTTTGCTGCCTTTTCAAGCCGCAGCTCCTGTAGCTTCGAATAGTGAGAATTATAGTATTGATTCAACACTTCGTTGACACGGTCTGCCGGGATGCTCGGAACGACATCTTGATTGAAAGACACAATGTCGAAAACGCCCATTTCGTCGCCTTTATACTTCGACTCATTCAGAAAAATGGTGAGAGCATGCCTTTCTGCTGTTTCAACAACAGAATTCATATCTAAATAATCAAGGGTGCATTTCAAATAGGGCAAAATTGTGCTCTTAACTGTCTAACAACCAAAATAAGGTGCCGACGCACCGGATGTGAAACTTGAAAACAGGTACTTCACGGAGGTCACCTTGATTGCGTAGTTAGGCCGCGGCCCAAGGAACATTGAAACATGAAGATTGCTTATGGTTCTGGTTTGTACTTTGGCCATTGGTTATAACCAATAGTTGGGTCATTAGACCGGAGTTGCTTAATGAAATCTACCTCGATTTTATTTACTTCTTGGTCGGTTGCCGTTGCGGAATGCCAAAGAACTTCCTTTCTGATAGTGAAGTCCATGTGCTGCTCAAAAGGAAAATCTTTCGCGATGAGCGTTCCACTGGCGCTACCAAAATAATTTATGTTGTGAACAAGGTCTTTGCCTACATAAATCTTTCCATTCGGGTAGGTGATTTTGTAGATAATTTTCATGAATTATTGATAAGGCCTAACAACCAAAATAAGGTGCCGACGCACCGGATGAAAAACTTGAATCTAGGTACTTCACGGAGGTCACCTTGATTGCGTAGTTAGGCGCAACTTCAATTGATAATTTGCATATATTCAACTAGACCAAACTCCTCTTTTTGCATGCAATCAATAATTTCTGATCTGAAGTTTCTAGCTACTGAGTTGTGTACTATTGTATTGCTAATTGTAAGTACGCAAGATTTGAGGTGAGGCTTCGCCAATTCATTCTTGCAGTCACTCTGCGAAGCATGTGCCTCCGTAGAGTCTTGGACAGAATTATTCATTTTCGTCCAGCAGTAAATAGTCCAGCCGGAATACAATATATTTTCCGATGCGCTTTGCAGCGTTTCAGGCTTTTCGGGCGTTGTCGTGCAGCCACAAATAATTATGGAAATAAACGATAAAATTACAAAGTAAATTCTCATGCGCCTAACAACCAAAATAAGGTGCGGCCGCACGGGATGTTGGTTTGAAAATCGGATTCATTCGGCCGTCACCTTGATTGCGTAGTTAGGTTATTGCTCGGGGTTGATTGAATTGTAATATGACTCAAGGCTATCTCTTCGTTTGTCTGAATGCTCTTTCATGCATCCAATGTAAAGCAGTTCACTGTATGCCCCGTAAGATAGAGCCGCTTCCGCGCGACAGTCAACGGTACGAAACTTATTCCAAGTGGCCTGAGCCGTAATTACTAAGTTTTTTGCGGCAGCAGCGTTGGGTTGAGTAGCTTCCAATTCTGTTAAACGAGCAAGGACTTTATCGTATTGCGACTCCATGTCAGTTTCGCTGAAATCAGGCTCAACGAAGGCATGACGAGGTGCTGAGGCGCAGCCAGAAATGGCAAGTACTAAAAAAAATAAACACAAGTTCTTCATCAATGACCTAACAACCAAGATAAGGGACCGACGCGCCGGATGATAACTCGCTTGAATGCCATGTTTCCACGGAGGTCCCCTTGATTGCGTAGTTAGGCGACAACAAAGTGTCAGTTGGGTTTGCTTTCTTTTTTGACTGATTGATATCGCGCAAGAGAGGACTCGATTGAAGTGCGTAAGGCATCGACAGTTGTGCTACGCATTTTTATGATAAAGCCAGGGCAATAGGTCTGCGGATCCAATTTTTTAATTTCAGAAAGCATTAAAATATTCATCTGTTTGAATTGCGCTCGAGTTTCTTCAGTAACCGGAGAAGAAAATTCCGGGCTGGAAGACAGTTTCTCCATAATTGGCTTTATTGCCTCTGCGTATTTGCCTTTGAAAATGGAAAATTCACTTTCTAGCTCCGCCTTTTTTTCTGGAACCTGTTCAGCACAGTATTCTACCAATGGCTGTGTCATTTGAACTGAAACATTAGCTGTGAATTCACCCATGGTCTCAACTGAAGGTGTCAAATCCTGCGCTGAGGTGCTTGATGAGAATAAAACCAATGTGTTGAATGCAGCGATAAAGACGTTAACTTTCATTTTTAACCCTTCGTTTAATTGGAAGCAGATCTTCTTCTTGTCGCCTAACAACCAAAATAAGGTGCCGACGCACCGGATGCGAAACTTGAAAGCAGGTACTTCACGGAGGTCACCTTGATTGCGTAGTTAGATACAATGCACTAGTTAATTACAAGCACCCAGC
>Ga0208628_1000591_pt1 | contig 16432 bp, 18 predicted proteins | sample LakWasMet16_LOW5_2_FD_183864 | JGI IMG/M metagenome (GOLD analysis project Ga0208628, IMG submission 183864) | Freshwater sediment methanotrophic microbial communities from Lake Washington under simulated oxygen tension - Sediment Metagenome... | ecosystem: Environmental > Aquatic > Freshwater >... | reverse complement strand
TGGAATAGTATTCCTGGTATTCGCCAGGAAATGCGGTTTTACAGGTCGACTTCGTATTTCACGAACGGCACAGCGCCGTTATCGAGCGGATTATTGTCGCTTGACTTGAAGGGGTTGGTGCCCGAGCTGTTGATGTTATCCGCACCAACCGACAATTTACCGCGCCATGGCGTTTTCCAGGTAACGCCGGCGCCGACGGTTTTAAAGCTGTTGGATTGGCCGGGGATCTGAATGTTCGAGCCGGTTATTTCGCCGCCAAAATTACCGCGACCTGCGCCGATCGTAATCGAATTGGTTTGCCATTCGTCAGGTAACAGCCCACTGCCAGATAGCTGCGATGCGGGAATGACTCTTGCCTGCGCAAGCGTACCGCCCAGATTCAGCCAGGTTTTCTGTCCGATTGAAACTTCGCCATTGAGGCTGACTTCTTTCTGCTGCACGGTCGCAGACGTTACACGCGGACTGCTGTTGACCAGGGCCGATTTGCTGTTGCCGTTAAACGCATTGAAATTAAACTGTGACCAGTTGCCGCCGGCAGACAGCAGGAAATTCTTGTAACGCAGCTGGGATTGCATGATCAAATCCGGCCTTGAACTGCCGAAATTGTTGTTTGGGTTCAGCAAGTCGCCGATGCGACAGTTTTGTGCGAGGTTGCCCAAGTTGTTGAACAAACCCGGTTGGCCGTTACACACCAAGCCGAGACCGGGATTGTTGGAAAGGCTCAGTGCGCTGCTGAACTTCAATTGCGACGTCAGCGGAATATTCAATGCTGCCAATGAGTTGGCGGGGCGAATGACGGAACGGCCATTGCCGGCGTTTATCGAGTTGGAATCGACCAACATCACGCCTTCCATCTTGCCATTCAAGGTGTTCCAGATCGGCAACATCGTTTGTGATTTGCGATCTACCAGTGGCGATTTAACGGTATTTTGCGCGTGCGCAGCCGTTGCCGTAAGGGCAATGATCAAGCTGGCAAGCAGACGCATTTTCACGTTAAAACCCCTTTCAAGACTGGCTTTGGAGCATTACAGAACCGGAAAAGTTCCATAGCCCAACATACACCATTTTACGGGATTTTAACCATTTATTGCAGCAAACTGGAACCCGGTACACTTGGTGCGGGGGTAAAAAACAAGGATTCTATGTTTTCTTTTGTAAAAACATAGGCTTGTCCGCAGAAATCGCAATGAACGGTAGCAATTTCCTGTTCAATCGAGGCAAGCGCCTCATCTATGCCAAGGCTGCGCATGACGTCTTCGACACGGGATCTGGAGCAAGAGCATCCAAATTCGAGGTCTTTGTGGTCCAGTAATTTAATCCCTTCTTCGTGGAAGAGTCGCCAGAGTATCGTTTCATGACTGGTGTTGAGCAGTTCATCGTTCCCGAGAGTTTCGAACAGGGCTGAAATGCGTTGCCAGGCGTCATCATCGGTTTTTTGGTTTGGCAGTTGTTGAACCAACAACCCGGTCGTGTGGGTTTCCGTTGCGGCAAGCAGGATATGGGTTGGCAGTTGTTCGGATTGCACAAAATAATTTTCGAAGGCTTCGGCCAGACTATCTGCTTCAAGGCCAACAATGCCTTGGTAGCGGACCGGCTCGCGCGCACCCGGCGCCAGAGTTTCAATCGTTATCGCCAGCAATGAACCCTCGCCGAATGCTTCTGGCGTTAGCGCCAGAGGCACGGGTTCTTCGTAACGGGCAATGCCGCGAATCGTGCCTTCGGCGGTACATTCGGCAAACAAGGTACGCAATGCGCCGGTGCCGCGCAATTGGACACTGAGCCGGCCATCCACTTTGATATGCCCAGTGAACAGGGCAGCCGCCGTACAGGTTTCACCCAGCCGATGCAGTACGCCGCTGGGGTAACTGGCACGCGCCTGTATGGCTTGCCAGGAGTGTTCAAGGCGTACCCAAACACCGCGCGCACCGGCGCGGTCCAGCATGAAGCGATGAAGTGAATCGTATTGCTTGTCGGTCATGCGCTCATTTTAGCGGGTTTCGCCTCTCATCGTGACCTTCCAGGTGTATCGTCACGTCAATCTATCTTGGTGTATTGCCTGTGCTGGTTTAGCATGGCGCAACGACCACGCAAGCTTGCGCGAATTGAGCCACCCATCTTTATGACTGCGACTAAAACAAAGCCACGCCGTTCACGTGGAAGAAGATTTTTACGTTTCATTTTTCTGTGGTTACCGCTGTTATTCATCCTGATTTCGACCTCGCAGGTGATCCTGATGCGCTGGGTCAATCCGGTCACTTCAAGCTTCATGATCGGACGCCAGGTGGATGCATGGCTGGAAAAAGACTGGGATTTCCGCGCTTCCTACGAATGGAAAGACGAAGACCAGTTATCGAAGCATTTGCCGATTGCCTTGGTGGCTGCGGAAGACCAGAAATTCCCGGAGCATGACGGTTTTGATTTTGAAGCCATGGAAAAAGCCCTGGAGCACAACAAGAACAGCAAGAAAATAAAAGGCGGCAGTACGATCAGTCAGCAAGTGGCGAAGAATCTGTTTTGCTGGAATGGCCATGGCTTTACCCGTTATCTCCGGAAGCCGGTCGAAGCTTGGTACACGATGCTGATCGAAATTTTCTGGCCCAAGCATCGCATCATCGAAGTGTATGCAAACATCGCTGAATTTGGCGATGGCGTGTACGGTGCAGAATCCGCCGCAAAAAGATTCTTTGGCAAATCGGCCAAAAATCTGACTCCGAACGAAAGCGCCCGCCTTGCTGCCGTGCTTCCGAATCCGAAAAAATACAGTGCGAAAAACCCCGGCCCTTATGTCAATCGCCGTGCGCGCTGGATTCAGCGGCAAATGCGGCAATTGGGCGGCCCTGGTTACTTGGCCGAAGAGCCTGCCGAAGAAGAAGCAAAGCCAAAGGCAAAGCGAAAGAAAAGGTAGGCCAGGCCGGCGCCAAATAATTGTGCCGCTACGAAACCGGCAACATCATCTGGACGAATGCCGGCAAATGTTTGAGTTAACGAGCGTGCAATCGTCACGGCGGGATTGGCGAAAGAGGTACTGGAAGTAAACCAGTACGCAGCAAAGATATAACTGGCGACCAATGCGGGAATTTGCGTGGATTTTTGTTTCGCTGCCAAGAGTATCGTGATCAGTAATCCGAAGGTGGCAGTGGCTTCGGACAGATATTGCGGAAAGCCCGAGCGCATTCGTATTCCTGGCTGGATCAATGCTTGTTCGAACATGGCATGGGCAAGCAAAACGCCCAGAATTGCTCCGGTGATCTGCGCCAGCAAATAAAACATCAAGTCACGATTTCCCAGTTCGCCGCGTGCGCGCATCACCAAGCTGACGGCGGGATTGAAATGCGCGCCGGAAATCGGTGCCAGCGTAGTAATCAGGACGTACAAAATGCCTGCCGTTGCCGCCGCATTGGCCAACAGGGCAACGCCATTGTTTCCCTGCGATAAATTCACGCCCATGATGCCGCTGCCGACCACGGTTGCCAACAAAATAGCAGTGCCAAAAAATTCGGCGAGAATTTTATTGCGCAAACCCATTACAGCGAGTCCAGCAGCTTTTTTACACGGAGCGAAATTTCGTCGCGCACGGCACGATAATTTTCATCGTCCATGTTTTTCGGGTCGGGCAGGCCCCAGTCTTCGCGTAGCCTGGCCGGCACCCAAGGGCAGTTGTCGCCGCAGCCCATCGTGATAACAGCATCGAATTCACCTTCGATGTCATCCAGTGATTTGGATGCATGTTTGCCGAGGTCGTAATTCAATTCGCGCATGAAGCGAATGGCTTTCGGATTGATCACGCCGGAAGGTTTCGAGCCGGCACTTTGTGCGTCCACTTTGTCGCCGCCATGGATGTGGGCAAAGGCTTCCGCCATCTGGCTGCGGTTGGAGTTTTCGACACAGACAAAAAGAATACGTTTCATTTCAGCACGCTGCACAAGTAGTTTTTTGATTGGAAGTTTCGCAAGCTGCGCCCTGGCAGCAGTTTTCAGTCAGGAATTCCTGCAAGGCATTCATGCAGGAATAATCGGCCCGAATCCGGATAACCCGTCCCTCGCGCTGATCAAGCACCAAACCGGCGGCCCGGAGAATATTCAGGTGTGCGGTCAATGTTGCGGGCGGAATATCGAGCGTCTCGCGTAAATCACCAACCGCCATTCCTGATTCGCCGGCTTGCACCAATAAACGAAAAGCAGCCAAGCGGCTCTCCTGGGCGAGGGCCTTCAAGGCGTTGAGTGCAGAAGTATTGTCCATAATTCTATATTTCCAGAATTATGGAATCGTGTCAATCCGACTATCAAAACAGATACCATGAAGGCATGACAAAAATCGACAAAATCACCCTGTTGGTGGCCGCTTACAACGAGGAAGCCAGCATTCCAGTCCTGCATTTACGCCTTTCCGAAGCCATTAAAGGCTCTAGTGCCGAATTCGAAATGCTCTATGTCGATGATGGCAGCACCGACACGACTTGGACTTTGCTGGAAAAGATTGCCGAGTCTGATTCACGGGTGGCATTGATCCGACTTTCGCGTAATTTCGGCAAGGAAGCGGCACTGACTGCCGGTCTTGACCACGTTGCCGGTGATAGCGATGCCTTGATCGTTCTAGATGCCGATGGCCAGGATCCTCCGGAACTCATTCCTGAATTCATCGCGAAATGGCGTGAAGGTTTTGACGTGGTTTATGGCACGCGTATCGAGCGCGAGGGGGAAAGTTGGCTGAAGCGTGCAACGTCGGCCGCTTTTTACCGTGTGATCAATTCATTGTCGAATATCAGCATTCCCGCAGACACCGGCGATTTCCGTTTACTGTCCCGCGATGTTCTGGATGCCTTGTCGCAAATGGGCGAACGCCAGCGATTCATGAAAGGTCTGTTTGCATGGGTTGGCTACCGGCAAACGGCATTGCATTACACCCGGCAGGCCAGGATTGCCGGAGCAAGCAAATTCAATTACTGGCGTTTGTGGAATTTGGCGCTGGAAGGCATTACCAGTTTTTCGACGGCGCCGTTGCGCATTGCCACTTACATCGGTTTGTTCACGGCCGTATGTGCTTTTTCCTATGGCCTTTGGATCGTTGCAAAGACCATGATTTGGGGCGACGCGGTGCAAGGTTGGCCCACCATGATGGCCGTTATTCTGTTGCTGGGTGGCATGCAGTTAATGGCTTTGGGCATGGTCGGCGAGTACCTCGGGCGCTTGTATATGGAAACAAAACGGCGGCCGCTTTATTTGATCGCCAAACAATACCCAGTGCCCCGCAACAGGAATATGATAGACGGAAACCATCGCAATTCGAACGGAGGCTGATATGCGCAATGTCCAGCAAATTTTGGATCAAAAGGGCCATCGTATTGTCAGTGCCTCGCCGGATTCGAGCGTTCGCGACGTGATCGGTTTAATGGCCGAGCACAACGTGGCTGCCGTGTTGATCATGAAAGGCAACGAGCTGTCCGGCATTACCACCGAACGCGATTACGCCAGGAAAGTGATTTTGCTCGGCAGAAATTCCGCCGATACGCCGGTCAGTGACATCATGACCAGCCCGGTGCTTTGCGTTTCGCCAGGCGATACTGCACAAAGATGCATGAGCCTGATGACGGAAAAAAAATGTCGCCATTTGCCTGTTCGCGAGAACGGCGTGGTGATTGGAATGGTATCGATCGGCGATCTGGTGAAAGCCGTGATTGAAGACCAGCAGCAGGAAATACAGGCGCTTCAGCAATACATCAGTAGCTAGGGTGCACCTGCGGCGCACCACGAAGGATTGCGATTGCTTGTCTATTCATCGCTGCTTTCCGCTCAAGGAACTACAAAAGTACCTGCCGGCTAATCGCCACAAAATGGCTGGCGCTGCCCAACACCACGAACACATGCCAGATCGCATGCGCGTAGCGGATTTTTTTGCTCATATAAAAAACCGTGCCGAGCGTATAAAAAATACCGCCGGTAAATAACCAGGCCAATGTCGCAGTGTCGATGTTTTGCAGCATCGGTTTGATTGCAAAAATCACCATCCAGCCCATGCCGATGTAGATCAGGGTGGAAACCAGTTTGAAACGTCCGGTGTAATACAGCTTGAAGATCACGCCGGCAAGCGCCAGTGTCCATACTATGCCGAACAACCACCAGCCGCCATGTTCGCGCAGACCGATTAACGTGAAGGGTGTATAGCTGCCGGCAATCAGTACGTAGATGGCACAGTGGTCAAATACCTTGAGCTGCTGCTTCGCATTCAGATGCGGTATTGCGTGGTACAAGGTCGAGGCCGTGTACAACAATAGCAAGGCCATTGTGAAAACGATCGCGCTGATCAACTGCCAGGGGTTTCCTTTTAATGCGGCGAGCGTAATCAGTACGGCACCGCCGGCGACGCTGAGTATTGCACCCAGGCCATGAGTAATCGCATTCCAGAGTTCTTCGCGAATGTCATGCATATCGGTCATACGTCACTCATTGTCTTGGGGTTCTGCAACAGCCAACGTGCCTGAATATTTTTGAGGTGTCTACCTAATCGTGCGAATTTATGACCGACTCAGCTTTCATCATCCATATGCAATCGGTGCAAAAGCCGATGGGCAAAAGGCGCCACCAGCAAGGCGGCGATACCGATAAAAAACAGGCCTGAAAACAATGCGTAGCCGGCGGAAAACAATTTCGCACAATCGCCGTGCAACACATCCACCGGCCCCATGCCGCCGAGAATCATCGCGGCATTCAAAATCGAATCAACCCAGCTTAGTTCGCCGAGCCAGTGATAGCCGAGCACGCCAATGCCCAGCGCAATCACGATGGCAACCAGAGAGTAGGAAGTATGTTTGACGACGCGACGATAAAAAAGTTGACGGCTTAGCAATGGCTTTTTCTTGTGCTCGAACATGTCATCGTCCTTGTGCATGAGTTCATGCGAAGCAATTTTCACATCGCCACATGCCCTGCATTCAACCAGGGCAGGCGGTCTTGAAACGGTCAGTCCATGCTGACAGCGTAAGCGTGTTCACGGGTAGCGGCAAACGTGAAATCCGGCCAGCGTTCCTGCGTCAGTTGCAAGTTGACGCGCGATGGCGCCAGATAAACCAGCTGGCCGGCGGCATCGATACCGAGATTCATCGCATTCTTGTCGCGAAATTCTTCCATTTTCTTCGGCGTGCCGCCACGAACCCAGCGTGCGGTTGCGACGCTGATCGGCTCGAAAATGGCGTCCACGCTGTATTCGTCTTTCAGGCGATACGCGACCACGTCGAACTGCAATACGCCGACGGCGCCGAGAATCAAATCGTTGCTCATCAAGGGCCGGAAGAATTGCGTCGCACCTTCTTCCGACAATTGTGCGAGACCTTTTTGCAATTGCTTGAGTTTCAACGGGTCACGCAGGCGCGCACGACGGAATAATTCCGGTGCGAAATTCGGGATGCCGGTGAAGCTGACGGATTCGCCGGCAGTGAAAGTGTCGCCGATTGAAATCGTGCCGTGGTTGTGCAGGCCAATCACGTCGCCCGGATAGGCGGTCTCGACGATTTCACGATCACTCGCCATGAATGTCAGCGCGTTCGCCAGTTTTTGCTCTTTGCCGCTGCGGACGTGAAAGGCTTTCATGCCGGCGTCGAAACGCCCGGAGCAGACTCGCAGGAAAGCAACGCGGTCGCGATGCTGCGGATCCATATTGGCCTGGATCTTGAACACAAAACCGGAAAAACTTTCTTCTTCGGGTTGTATGTCGCGGCCGGTGGTGCTGCGCGGTTTCGGCGATGGTGCATGTTCGACGAAAAAATCCAGCAATAATTGCACGCCGAAATTGTTCACGGCGGAACCGAAGAACACCGGCGTTTGCTGGCCGGACAAATATTTCTCCTTGTCGAACGGATGCGATGCGCCTTCGACCAGTTCAAGTTCGTCACGGACTTCCTTCAGCATGTCGGCACCGATGCGTGCCGCGAGCTGCGGATCATCGAGCGAAGAGAAAATGGTGGAATCCTGGCGGGTGAAATTGCGGCCTTGTTCGTAGATGTGGACTTCGCCGCTGATCAAATGCACGACGCCTTTCAAGCGAGAGCCCATGCCGATCGGCCAGGTAATCGGCGCGCATTGAATGCCGAGCACGGATTCCACTTCGTCGAGCAAATCAATCGGCGATTTGCCTTCACGGTCCAGCTTGTTGATGAAACTCATGATCGGTGTGTCTCGCAGGCGGCAGACTTCCATTAATTTAATCGTGCGTTCCTCGACGCCCTTGGCGCAGTCGATCACCATCAATGCGGAGTCGACGGCGGTAAGAACGCGATAGGTATCTTCCGAAAAGTCGGCATGGCCCGGGGTGTCGAGCAAATTTACGATGCAGCCTTCATACGGAAACTGCATGACCGATGACGTAACGGAAATTCCGCGTTCTTTTTCCAGCGCCATCCAGTCCGAGGTGGCATGACGTGCGGCCTTGCGTGATTTCACGCTGCCGGCCATCTGGATCGCGCCCCCGAATAGCAGAAGTTTTTCGGTCAGCGTGGTTTTGCCTGCATCGGGATGCGAGACGATCGCAAAGGTGCGGCGTCGATGGGTTTCGTTCAAATGTTCGGACATGGGGCGGGGCCGCGAGGGCTTGAAGACAAGGGCGGCATTATAGCCCAGCCTGCCCGGTGTATTTGCCCGGGATAGTGCGAGTCAGTCGCTGAGCGGTAAATTGCCTTCCGGGCCAACCATGCGAAACGGGATGGAAACCAGACGCAGCCCGGTATTGATTTGCAAAGCAAAGTGCAGGTGCGGGCCGCTGGAAAAACCGGTATTTCCGGAATAGCCGATCACTTCGCCCAGGCCAACGCGCTGGCCGGCATTGACCAGGATGCCGTTTGCTTTCAGGTGGGCATAAAGCGCCATGCTGCCGTCGTCATGCAGTATCCGGATGAAGTTGGAGCGACTGGCATACAGTTTGGCATTCTGGCCACCGCCCTCGTAATTGCCGATCGTTTCCATCACGACTCCGGAACGTGCCGCCAACACAGGCGTGCCGATCGGAACGATGAAATCGACGGCATAGCGATTTTGTTCATCATGGTGCGAATACTCGCCGTTGAATTCCTGCCCCAATTCCCAGTGGCTGTTTTCATCCAGTGGAAGCGAGTAGGCAACATCATCGGGAATGGCGTGCGGGTCGCCCGGGATGCCGAGGCTTTGCAAGTCTCTGGTCATCGATAGGGTGTTGTCGACAGGTTGCAGTCGGGTCAGCAATTTTCGTTGTTTTGGCTCCAGCACATAACTGACCGGAAGCGAAGGCCAGGCGTCCATGTTGCGCGCAGAATTTCCTGCACTCAGTTGCACCTGCATGGGACCCGCCATGCGGTTATTCACATAAACGTAGACGACGCCGTTATTGGTTTCGAACTCGATTTCATCTCCGAATAAATAAGGCGATGCCTGTCCGGCAGCTTCATTGTGGGCCGCAGGTTTATCGGGGAGCTGTTGTTTTTTCTGCGCGGGTTCTGCGCGTTCAAAAAACGGCATTGGCTTAAGCCAGAAACCCATGATCAGAAAACTGCAAAACCCGCCGAAGCGGGCAAATCGAAAGCGTTTATTCATTGCTCAAGTTTAGTGCCTATTGTCGAAAAATACTCGTCAATCGGTTCCGGTTTGTGAATGCCGAAACCCTGGGCATAGTCTACGTTCAGGCTCAGCAGGATTTCTGCAAGGGCCTCGCTTTCGCAATGCTCCGCCGTGGTCTTTTTATTCAACACATGGGCGATATCTGTAATGGATTTGATGACCGCAGTGGAGAGCGACGAGCTTTGCAGATCACGCACGAAGCTGCCATCGATCTTGAAATAGTCGACATCGAGATTTCGCAAATAATTGAATGAGCAAAAACCGGTGCCGAAATCATCCAGCGCAAACCGGCAACCCAGCGCACGCATGTCATTGATCAGGCTTTGTGCACGCGACAGGTCGCGCACTGCACTGGTTTCGGTAATTTCAAAAATGATTTTCCTGGCGGAAAAACTCGATGTCAAAATCCTGGTTTTCAGGAATTGCGAAAAGCTGTCGTCCACCATCGAGGCGGCGGTCAGATTGATTGAGCAGCCGCTGACGGTTTCGGCCGCTTCCGGATGTTTTTCCATCCAGCTTAAAACCAGTTCGACAACATGACGATCAATCTGCGTGCCGAGATGGAAACGTTCTGCCGCGGGAATGAAATAGCCTGGCAACAAACGTTGTTGCGTTACCGGGTCGCGCATGCGAACCAGTACTTCGAAATACCGGCCGCGGTCACTGGGATTTTTCAACGAAGTGATGGTCTGGCAATCGATCTCGAACAGGTTTTGATTCAACGCGTCGCGAATACGCACGGCCCACCGCATGGCTTCGGTTCGGTCCTGGGATTGCGTTTCGGTCTGGCTGGAAATAAAAACTCGATTGCCGCCGAGTTCCTTGGCCGTGAAGCACGCTGCATCGGCCTGCGAAAGCAGGACGGCAAAATCGCTTTGGCCGGGACGCAAAGTCACCATGCCTATGCTGGCCGTGGTCGAAATTACCTGTGACGCCCAGCCGATCCGGAATGCCTCTATGTCATGCAGGATGCGCTGGCAGCGCAGTTCCGCTTCCTTGCCTTCGCAGAGTAAAAGCAGCGCAAATTCATCACCGCCAATACGGAACAAGCGGTCACCGACATGCAGCGTGGTGACCAGCAGCGAAGCAATACCCTGAAGCAGTTCATCTCCTGCAGCATGACTGGCGGTGTCGTTGACGAGTGTAAAGTGATCCAGGTCAAGATAGGCCAGCGTCTGCGGCAAGCCGCTGCGACCGAGAGCTTCACGGGTTGCTTCTTCAAATGCCGTGCGGTTTGCCAAACCGGTCGCGCTATCGGTCGTTGCACGGCGAATCATTTTTCGCGTGGCGATCCGGTTTTCATGATTGGCGGCAACCAGCACCAACGGAATTGTCGAAATCAGGCATAAAAAAATCAGCAGCAATGCGGCATCGAGCAAAGCATCCGGCGGTTTGAAGCCGGCCATGCCGAATCCGGTCATTGACGTCAGAATCAATACCGTGAGCGTTATGCCGCCGGTAGTCCATACCGGTTGAAAACGGATGGCGCTCCAGATAATCAAGGCAATCGGCAAGGCGGAAAGTCCGAGTGCGTAATCGCTGCCGCTGCTGCCGCCCAGAAAAACCAGCGCGTAAGTCGAAAATAGCAGAATCGACCAGGTGATTTTTTCACGCAGCCTGGCGTATTCGCCGTTCAAAGGCTGGTCCGGATTGGTTGATGGTTGCGTAGTCAGCAAAAAGACGGTCGGTGCGACACTGATGATCCCGAGTAAATCGCCCATGCCCCACTTGGCAAAGGCGGGCCAGATCATGTCCTGCGTGACCATGCCGGCGACATAAAGGCCGATGGTTCCAATCAATGCGCTGGTTGTCGCCATGATGATGCCGCCGCGAAGCAGGACGAAACCACTGCGGACGGAAATAAACGTGGGCAGGTTTTTACGGCGAACGTAAATGGCGGCCAGGCTGCCGCCGACCGCATTACTCGCTATCGAAAAGAGCAGGAATATCTCTGGAACCGGGCTGATCAGCAAATGCATCAGCAAAATGGAAACAATCAGCGGCACAACCCAGCGCAAGCCGTAGCGTATCAAAAAACCGATTGCCAATCCGGATGATGGCCAGAACAGCGAGACTTGGCCGGGCGCATGGATAAAAGCCTCGGCTAGATAAGCGCCAAGCAGGTACAGAACGATAAAAAGTATCACACGCGTCATGCGTAATCCTGTTACAGCCTTGCCTGTTTTATGCGCCGTTGTCGCGCCGAAATCAAGCTACTCCGGTCATCTTATATCAGCATTCGATGACATTGACTGCAAGACCGCCACGTGAAGTCTCTTTATATTTCTCGGCCATGTCACGGCCTGTGTCGCGCATGGTTTTGATTACCTTGTCCAGCGAGACCCGATGCTTGCCGTCGCCACGCAGCGCCATGCGGCTCGCATTGATTGCCTTCACGGCGCCCATCGCATTGCGTTCGATGCAGGGAATCTGGACCAGGCCACCGATGGGGTCGCAGGTAAGGCCAAGATTGTGCTCCATGCCGATTTCGGCCGCATTCTCCACTTGTCCCAGGCTTCCACCTAACGCGGCCGTCAAACCACCTGCGGCCATCGAGCAGGCAACGCCCACTTCACCTTGGCAACCGACTTCGGCGCCGGAGATGGATGCGTTTTCCTTGTACAAAATACCGATAGCCGCAGCGGTAAGCAGGAAATCGAAAATACCCTGTTCACTGGCATTGGCGCAGAAGCGATCGAAATAATGCAGTACCGAAGGAATGATGCCGGCGGCACCATTGGTTGGTGCGGTGACGACTCGGCCACCGGCGGCATTTTCTTCATTGACCGCCAGTGCGTAAAGGTTGACCCAATCAAGCACGGTAAGCGGATCTTTCATCGCCGCTTCCGGGCGCATCACCAGATCGTTGTGCATGGCGGGCGCGCGGCGAACCACTTTGAGGCCGCCAGGCAAAATGCCTTCTTCGCGAATGCCGCGGCTCACGCAATCCTGCATCGCACGCCAGATTTCTTTCAGACCTTCGGTAATTTCGGCTTCGCTACGCCATGCTTTTTCATTTTCGAACATTAGTTGCGCGATCGTTATGTTGTTTTTTTCACACTGCGCAAGCAATTCATCGCCGCTGTGGAACGGATATTTCAATTCAGTCGTATCGGCAACGATACGGTTCTCGGCAGCCTCGTCCTGGTTAACCACAAAACCGCCGCCGACGGAATAATAATCGCGCGTTGCCAGTTCATTTGCATCGGCATCGTAGGCGGTAAAGCGCATGCCGTTGGAATGAAACGGAAGTTTTTGCCGTTTGTTGAAAACCAGGTCCGTCTTTTCATCGAAAGCAATTTCATGCGATCCCAGCACCCGGAGTTTTTTATCCTTGCGAATACGGGCAAGTGTTTCCGGAATTTCATCGGGATTTATTTCATTCGGCCAGTGGCCTTCAAGGCCCATCAATACCGCTTTGTCGGTGCCATGGCCACGACCTGTCAATGCCAGCGAACCGAATAATTCGACACGAATCCTGATAGTATTTTTTATTGAATCGGTGTCGCGCAACCAGCGCTGTGCGAAACGTACCGCTGCCCGCATTGGACCGACGGTGTGCGAAGAAGATGGGCCGATGCCGATCTTGAATAAATCGAAGGTACTAACCGCCATGATGAGCTTCCGTTTGCGATGGCGTATTGTATGCTCTTCAACCCGAAAGACGAAAACCATCAATGTCTGATTTAATTCTCTTTCAGCGCGATCATTGCCATCTTTGCGAGCTTGCCTGGGAAGTATTGGCGGGAGCGCGTGTCGCAGACTTTGATTCAGTCTGGATTGAAGGCGATGGCGTTTTGGAAAATCGATACGGCTTGCGTGTGCCGGTACTCAAGCACACACGCAGCGGTATGGAGTTGGACTGGCCGTTTAACGCCGAGCAGGTGCGCGAACTTATGGCTTCTTCGGCGCAGGTTTGACCGTACTGGCGGGAGTTGTAACAGGCGATAAAATCAGACGTGTATTTACTGTTACGGCGTTTGGAATCAGTTCCACATCATCCCAGTCGCCAATACCAACCTTGAAATCAAGACGCTGAACTTTTGCCGTTCCAACCAGTTGCGGTTTTGCACCTGGTGTCCAAGTGAACGTCAAGGGTGTCGCTTTGGAAATCCCTCGCAATGTCAGTACGCCATCGGCGACAAAACGGTTGCCTCCCAACGCTCGAAATTTCGTAGCAAGGTAACGTGCTTCCGGTTGTGCTTTTGCATTGAAGAAATCGGAGCCGACCAGCATTTCGTCGCGTTCTGAATTTTTCGTGCTCGCACTGCTTAGCGTGATCCGTACATCAAACTTGCTTTGGGTGAGTTTTGCCGGATCGAAACTGATGGCGGTCGTGAATTTCGCGAAGTTTCCGTTGAATGCCTCGCCCTGGTAGCTTCCGGTAAAGCCAAGGTTTGAGCCGGGCTGTTGCACATATTCGGTTGCGAATACGGAACTGCTGACGAATGCAAAAAAAAGGATTAGATAGCGCATTGTGAGCCTCATGATTTTTTCGCAAGCCAGGGCAGCATACGGGTCAGGGTATTGTCTTTGTCCAGATAGTGATGCTTCAGCGCAGCACCGGCATGCATCAGCATCAATAAAGCGAGGATATAGAAAAAAGTTTCGTGGGCGTCGCCGGCCAATTCCTTCAGTTGCGGATCGTAGTTGCTTAATTTCGGCAGTTTGAAAAGGCCGAAGTATTTCAGCGGGAATCCGGCTGCCGAGTTATACAGCCAGCCGCTTATCGGCATTGCGAATAACAGGAAATACAGTACGACATGGGTTGACTTGGCGACCCATGATTGCCAGACGGGCGTGTTTTCCACTTCGTCTGGGCTCGTCGAAAACAATCGCCACAGCAGCCTCAGCACAGTTAAGCCGAGCACCGTCAAGCCGAAGCTTTTATGCATTGCATAAATCTGGATTTTCTGCGGACCATTGGGCAGGTCGGTCATGATCAGGCCGACGGCCATCAGGCCCAGGATCAAAACAAGGGTAAGCCAGTGCAAACCGATGCTGAGACTGCCCCAGGTTTTTGAACTATTTTTTAGCGTCATTGGTTTGCTCCGGTGTTTGTTCTGTCTTGCTATGGCTGGCTTCCAGTTCAATGATGATTTTTACATCATCGCCGATCAGGTTTTCCCAAGCAGTGATGCCGAATTTTTTGCGGCTGAGTGTGGCAGTCGCTGAAAAACCTATGGTTCTTTTAAAGCTCAACGGGTGTCTTTTCAATGCATTCAGGGTGAAGGCAAGATCAATCGGTTGTTGTATGCCACGAATGCTCAATACACCATGGGCAATGCCGGTATTTTCCGATAACTTCTCGATATGCTCCGAGACAAAGGTGGCCGCCGGAAATTTTTTCGCATCGAAAAAAGTTCCATCCAGTATTTTTTCCTGCCATTTGGTGTCGCCCAGATTAAGGCTGCCGACGGGAATGGAGGCAGAGATTGACGATTTGCTCCAGTCTTTTTCATCGAACTCGAGTTTTCCAGTGCTACCGGAGAAAGTGCCGATCGGGTTCGAAAACCCGGCATGCGACACCATGAAGGCAACACGCGTGTGAACCGGATCAATCTGGAACGATTCGGTGCCTCCACGTGCATTACCGGCGAGCAATAAAAAAAGAAGGGCAAATAATCTGGGATTCATTGAATTCTCCTGGCTGCATTCTAGCGCTGTACCACGATTCTTATAGTAGCTGGGGTGAAATGAATCGTTGCAGGCTGGAAACATCAAGGTGCCTAACGCGGAGGTATTGCCCAATTTATCAATCTTTGAAACGATTGGGCCAAGGATATCGGGGAAATATCAATGCGTTTATGCCTTTTGTTGGGGCTGGCACTTTGCTGCTCATCGGTTCTGGCCAGCCTGCCGGAAACGCCGCAGTTCAGACATTTGACGGTTGCAGATGGCTTGCCATCCAGTACCTTGTATGCGGTAACGCAGGACAAGAAAGGCTATTTGTGGATAGCCAGCAAAGATGGTCTGGCCCGTTATGATGGCCTGGGGTATAAAATTTATCGCTACGCGCCGGGTGACGAAAACTCGCTTCCAGGCAATGTGGTGCAGGCATTGCATGTCGATAAACAGGATCGGCTATGGATCGCTACCGAAGGGCAAGGCATTAGCCGACTTAATGCCGAACGCACCGACTTCACGCATTTTCGCAAAAGCACCCATCCTGAAATGGGCAGCGACGATATTTGGGCAATGACTTCGACTGCCGATGGTGCTTTATGGTTTGGCACCTTTGGCGGTGGCTTGCATCGAATGGATGCTGCTGGAAAGATCAAGCGGTTTATGCCTGACAAAAGCAATCTCAACTCATTACCGGCCGACACTATTTTGTCATTGGCAGTAGACACAAAAGACCGGCTTTGGATAGGGACCACCAAGGGCTTGTGCGTCTGGGATGGCGTTAAATTTACAAATATAAGAGTTAGCCAGTCTGCGAATGGGTTCGTCATGCAGTTGGTTGCCGACCAAGATGGAAGTATATGGGCGGGCACTAATAAAGGGCTTTTGCATTTATCTCAATCTGGTATACAAATAGACGGGATTTATTTAAAGGGAAGGCAGATAGAAGGGCTTTGGCAAGACCAACAGCACGATATCTGGTTTAGTGATGGACCTTATGTTTATCAATGGCGGAATAAAAAACTCTTTACTTATACGCCTGATGCAAAAACGCCAGCAGAAATATACGGCATATTTGAGGATCATGAAGAAGCGATTTGGTTTCCAACAAAAGACAGGGGGCTTTTGCGACTATCAGCAGGTTGGCGTAATTTCTCCGTTTTTCGACACAGTGCGGATGACAGTAAGTCAATATCCGGAAATTTAGTATTGTCCGCTTCCGAGGCTGA
>Ga0208628_1000586_pt1 | contig 16593 bp, 12 predicted proteins | sample LakWasMet16_LOW5_2_FD_183864 | JGI IMG/M metagenome (GOLD analysis project Ga0208628, IMG submission 183864) | Freshwater sediment methanotrophic microbial communities from Lake Washington under simulated oxygen tension - Sediment Metagenome... | ecosystem: Environmental > Aquatic > Freshwater >... | reverse complement strand
GATGCAGGCCGGAATCCGTGAAGTATTGGTGATCAATACGCCGCACGAACAGGAACAATTCAAGCGATTGCTGGGCAATGGTTCGCAATGGGGCATGACGATCGAGTATGCGGTGCAGGCATCGCCCGACGGATTGGCGCAGGCCTTGCTGATTGCGAAGGATTTTCTTGGTGGAGCACCAAGTTGCCTGGTACTCGGCGATAATATTTTCCATGGTCAGGGCCTGAATTTATTGCTCAGCAAGGCCGATGCGCAAATCGACGGCGCTACCGTATTCGGCTATTGGGTACGCGATCCGGAACGTTACGGCGTAGCCGAATTCGATGATTCCGGCCATGTAATCGGCCTTGAAGAAAAACCCGCAAAACCGCGATCACACTATGCCGTGACCGGACTTTATTTTTATGATGGCCGCGCCCCCGAACTGGCTGCACAATTGAAGCCCTCGGCACGCGGCGAACTCGAAATTACAGATTTGAACCGTCTTTATCTCGATGAAGCCAGTTTGCGACTCGAAAAAATGGGTCGTGGCTATGCCTGGCTCGATACCGGTACGCACGAGTCACTGCTGCAGGCTTCCAATTTTATCGAGACAATCGAACAGCGCCAGGGTCTGCGTGTTTGCTGTCCGGAAGAAATCGCCTATTTCAATCACTGGATCGATGCCGAGCAATTAAAAAAACTGGCAGCCTCTTTGTCGAAGAACGGTTATGGCCAATATCTGCTGGCATTGCTGGAACACGGTGCCGCTGAATGAGAGTCATTGAAACGGAATTGCCGGGCTGTCTGGTGCTTGAGCCCAAAGTGTTCACCGATGAGCGCGGTTATTTTTATGAAACCTGGAACAAGCAGGCATTTGCCGGGCTTGGATTGAATCTTGAATTCAAACAGGCGAATGTTTCTTCATCAATGCGCGGCGTATTGCGGGGCCTGCATTACCAATGGCCCAAGCCACAGGGGAAGCTGGTCCACATGCTGGAAGGCGAGGTGTATGACGTTGCCGTGGATATACGCCGCGACTCGCCGGACTTTGGTCGCTGGACATCGGTGATACTTTCGGCGGACAACAAGCGCCAGTTCTGGATCCCGCCGGGCTTCGCGCATGGCTTCGTCGTTCTCAGCGAACGCGCCACCTTCAGTTATTTGTGTACCGAAACCTATGACCCCGAGTGCGATGCCGGCCTTCGTTGGGACGATGCCGGACTGGCAATCGATTGGCCAGTAAGCAAGCCGGTTCTTTCGGGCAAAGATGCCAAAGCGCCGTTTTTATGTGATATTTCCCCGGAAAAATTGCCACGGATCGAGCCATGAAAATCTTATTGCTGGGAGCGGACGGACAAGTCGGGTTTGAATTGCACCGCGCCTTTGCGCCACTGGGCGAGATCAATGCCTGTACTTACAGCGGGCTTCTGCCTGGTGGAACGTCCTGCACAAAAATAGATTTTGAAAAAGCGGGCGATTTATCCAGGCTGGTTCAACAGAATAAGCCAGACCTTGTACTCAATGCCGTTGCACATACGCAAGTCGACCGCGCAGAAGACGAGCCAGCCTTGTCGCAACGGGTAAACGCCGATGCCGTCGCCGAACTCGCGCAGGCCTGCAAGGCGCAAAACAGCAAGCTGGTGCATTACTCGACCGATTATGTATTCAGCGGTACCTTGTTGCGCCCGATTCGTGAAGACGACCCAACCGCTCCGGCGAGTGTCTATGGCAAGACCAAGCTTGCCGGCGAAATGGCCATCCGCGAAGCGGGTTGCTCGCATTTCATTTTTCGCACGGCATGGTTGTACGCCGCGCGCGGACAAAATTTTCTGCGTACTGCATTGAAATTGGCAAAGGAGCGCGACGAGCTGCGAATCGTCAACGACCAGATTGGTTCCCCCACCCCGGCACGCTGGCTGGCAGTAGCCACTGCACTGGCTGTCAGCAAGAATTTCGATGCCAATGGCACCTGGCATGTGGCTGCGGAAGGTGAATGCAGCTGGCACCAATTTGCCCAGACGATTTATCAGGAAGCCCTTGCTGCCGGCATACTCGAAAAAGCGCCGCGATTGGTCGGCATTCCGAGCAGTGAATATCCGACCAAAGCCAAGCGCCCGACGTATTCACGCCTTGATTGCAGTCGTTTCACGGTCGATTTCGGCATGCAACTGCCAAATTGGCGTCTTGGCTTGAATCAGGTACTGGCCGAGATGGTGTAACACGGGCGCAACGCCCGGTATTTTGAGACAATGAACCCACTAATCCAGTGAGTCTGTTGAATATGAAATTCCCCCGAGTGCTGGCCATTTGCGTGGCCACGTTGTTCTCCAGTGCATCTTTTGCACAGGCCGTACCGCAAATTCCGGTTGAGGATTTCCTCAAACGCGATATTTTTGAATCGCTGATTTTGTCGCCAACCGGCGAATATCTAGCCGCCACCGTGCCCTTGCAAGATCGAACCAGTCTGGTGATTTTGCGTCGTTCTGACATGAAGCAGATGGGGCATGCAACCCTGCAGGCAAAAACTGCGGTGGGTGATGTGTATTGGGTGAATCCGACCAGGATTTTGTTTTCGGTAGGCCGTAAAGAAGGTCAACTGAGCCTGCCGCAGGGCACTGGGGAATTCTTTGGACTCAATGTCGATGGTTCAGGACAGGGTCCCATTGTCGGTATGGGTGCGATTGTGAGGGATGCCGATGCAGCTTCCAACATCACCAAGAAAACAAATGAAGTCTATGCAGACATGGTCGATACCCTCAAGGACGATGACAAGAATGTCTTGGTAGCTATCTATCAGTTTGGCACTCGGTTCACCGAGCTGCACAAAATGAATGTCGTCGATGGCCGACGTGTGATGGTGGCAAAATCGCCGGTAAGAAACGGAAGCTTCGTAGTCGATAATTCAGGCGTAGCGCGTTTTGCCTCTGGGAGCGATGATGATAACTATGAAAGGACCTATTATCGAGCCAGTGAAAAGGCCGATTGGGAATTGATCAATGACGAGAGTTCGTCAGGCAAGGTTCTTCATGCCTGGGCTTTCAGCCCGGACAACAAGATTGCCTATTTGATGTCGTCAGAAAAAATTGGTCCTAATTCGATTTACAGTTTCGACACGGCAACAAAAAAGCAAACCTTGCTGGTTCGTGACAACAACGTCAACCCGTCAGGCCTCGAAATTTCGCCTACTGACGATAGCCCATATGCCGTGTTGTTTCGCGACGGCTTCCCCAGATACGAATATCTGGACAAAAACAACGAATATGCCATTGCCTTGCAAAAAGTGAGCGCCGCTTTCAAAGGCAAGACCGTGATGCCTGCGTCATACACGAAGGACGGCAAACTAGGTGTCTTCTACGTGTATTCGGATACCTCGCCTGCGGAATATTATTTGTTCGAGAAAGACACCAATAAGCTCACTTTTCTGGCGGGAAGTCGCGGTTGGTTGAAGCCGGAACAAATGGCCACGCAAGACCCCTATGAGTTGACCATGCGGGATGGCACTAAAGTGGAAGCGTTTCTAACACTGCCTAAAAACAGCGACGGCAAAAATCTTCCTTTGGTGGTTTATCCGCACGGAGGTCCATTCAGAGTGTATGACACATGGGGTTTTGATTCTGAAGTGCAGATGCTTGCGAACCGTGGCTATGCCGTTCTACAAGTGAATTTTCGCGGTTCCGGTAATTACGGTCGTGCATTCATGATTTCAGGTTACAAGCAATGGGGCGGCACGATGCAGGATGATCTGACCGATGCCACCAGATGGGCCATAAAGACCGGAATAGCGAATCCAAGCCGTATTTGTATTTATGGAGCGAGCTATGGTGGTTATGCCGCACTGATGGGTGCTGCCAAGGAGCCGGATTTATATCGCTGCGCCATTGGCAATGTTGGTGTTTACGATATGAAGATGATGTACGGGCGCGGCGATACGCAGGAAACCGAATATGGTCTGAACCAGCTGAGACAAGAGCTGGGTGAAGATAATCTGGATGCAATTTCGCCCAATAAATTGGCCAGCAAAATCAAAGTGCCAGTACTGCTGGCGGCCGGACGTGAAGACGTGCGTGCGCCGCCTCAGCAAACCGAAACCATGGCGCGTGCGCTCGAGCAGGCAGGCAAGTCGGTTGAGACGAAAATTTACACGGGCGAAGGTCACGGCAATTACCTGCTGGAAAACCAGCTTGATTTCGCCAACCGCTTGCTGAACTTCCTGGATAAAAATATCGGCCCGGGTAGTCAGGGTGGAAAATCCAATTAATCCGATTTGTCGATGATCCAAAGCGGAGATGAAAGTTGAAATGGCACCTTCGGGTGCCGTTTTTTTGAACGACATACCCCTCCAGTGTCAAATGCCGATATTGGGGTGAGGGACCGTTTGTGATAGCTTGCTTCAAGTATCTGAAGCAGACAAGACTTACTAATGGCACGCTCTACGAACGCATTTGGTTTATACCATCGGTTCGACTGATTTCAGTTGCGGTACTCAATTCAATTTTTACCGAGGTTTTGTATGAATAAAGTTCTTGCCGGATTTGCGATTGCCCTATTTGGGTTCAGTCCGTTGTATGCAACGGCTCAGGCGAATCCACCCATTCCATTGGAACAGTTTCTAAAGCGCGACGTATTTGGAACCATGAGTATTTCGCCGACTGGTGAATATTTTGCCGCAACTATCCCCAAGGATGATGGCTCAAGCCTCGTGATACTCCGCCGCGCCGATATGTCGGTAACCGGCAAGGTCGTGCTTCCAAAAAATACCTATATAGTGGGATTTAATTGGGTTAATTCACAAAGGATCCTGTTTTCAATCGGCGAGAAGGCTGGTGAATTGGTCGCCCCCTCCGGAACGGGTGAAATATATGGCGTGAACGTCGATGGCAAAGGACAGGGCAATGCCTTGATTGGCTCCAGATCATCTGCATCCGGTTCCAGATTCTTTGGCGTATCCATCATCAGCACCTTGCACGATGTAGATGATTTTGTGTTGGTCAACATCAGGGGCGAAGCTGGTACCAGTGAAGTGGCACGCATGAACGTGAATACCGGCAGGTATATCACGGTGGTGAAATCACCTGTTCGCAGTGGCAGTTTCAGTGTCGACCCTCTGGGTGCCGTACGACTCGTTGTCGGGGCGGGCAGCGACAACCGCTACAAAACATTCTACCGGGCGTCCGACAAGTCGGAATGGGAGTTGATCAATGACGAAGCGGTTACCGACAAGATAGTGACCTCTGCCGGCTTTTCCGCCGACGGAAAAACCGTTTATCTGGAATCCGAAGAACCAAGCGGCCCAAATTCGGTTTACATATTCAATCCGGATACGAAGGCAATGAAATTACTCCTTGCGGACAACAACGTAAGCCCATCCGGCTATCTCACATCCCCTGTGGATGGCGGTTTGTTCGGAATCTCCTACGATGATGGCAAGCCACGTTTTGAATATATCGATGCGGAAAATCCATTTGCGAAAATGCATGCTGGCCTGCAGAAAAGCATGCCTTCGCAGGTGTTGATACCTACCTCTTTCACTAGCGACGGCAATCTGGCGATCGTCCAAGGAGTTGCCGACAATGTACCAGGCGATTTTTATTTGTACGATCGCAGCAAAAACAAACTCGATTATCTGTTGAGTAAAAATTCCTGGTTCAAACCCGAAATGCTCGCAAAAATGCAGCCGATCTATTTTGTTGCCAGAGATGGAACACCGATCGATGGTTACCTGACCGTGCCGGTCGGCAGCAACGGCAAGAATTTGCCGCTGATCGTCAATCCTCACGGTGGACCATTTGGCCCCAGGGACGATTGGGGTTACAACGGCGACGTGCAAATTCTTGCGGCAAACGGTTACGCAGTATTGCAAGTCAACTTCCGGGGTTCCGGCGGTTATGGCCGGAAATTCACGCATATGGGTTACAGGCAATGGGGTCGTACCATGCAGGATGACTTGACCGATGCGACTTTGTGGGCGATCAAGGAAGGCATTGCGAATAAAAACCGCATTTGCATGTATGGCGCAAGTTACGGCGGCTACTCGTCGATCATGGCGGTTGCCAAGGAACCTGATCTTTATCGTTGTGCATTCGGCAATGTGGGTGTTTACGATATGACCGCGATGTACCACACAGGCGACATTCCGGATTCGAAGTCCGGCGAGAATTTTCTGGAAGAGGTTCTGGGTCACGAAAATCTGGATTCTGTTTCCCCGAACAAGTTGGTTGAGCGCATCAAGGTTCCAGTCTACCTAGCAGCTGGCAGGGAAGATTTCCGCGCAGCGCCGAAGCATACCGAGATGATGTATGCCGCTTTGCAAAAAGCGGGCAAGCCATCCGAAATGGTGATTTACGAAGGCGAAGGCCACGGCAACTTCCTGCTGAAAAACCGCATAGACTTCTACCAGCGTTTACTGGGTTTTCTGGACAAGAATATTGGTCCAGGAAGTCAAAAAGCCAAAGCGAATTAATTGCAGGATTTATCCAAAAAAAAACGGCACCTCTCGGTGCCGTTTTTTATATTCGATGAAGGGGAATTATTTCACCCCGTGCATTCCCCGTTTGATCAGTGGCGAAGCGATAAACGCGATGGCCGCGAAACCCAGTCCGATCCACATCATCAACCAGAATAGATGCTCGTACTTTGCCGCGGCGGCCGTCCACTCTGCGGAATGTTGAACCAGCTTGCCGCCGTCTTCGATTTCGATGGCTGCCAGTTTGCCGAACAGGGCAGCAAGTGTTTCCGAGAATGCCGTGGCGAGGAACCATGTGCCCATCATCAGGCTGACTACCCGGGGCATGGATAATTGTGTGACGGCAGACAGTCCGACTGGCGACAGACACATCTCGCCGATTTCCAGAATGAAGTAAGCCAATACCAGCCACCAGACACTGGCCTGTTCTCCGCTGACGCCGGTTTGCTGGGCTGCAATAGCCAGCGGAATAAAGCTGAGACCCGCGAACATCAAACCCAATGCACTCTTGATCGGTTTGGAGGGGTCCGCACCGACTTTGTCGAGCCATCCCCATAGTCCGGTAAACAACGGCGCCAACAAGACCAGGAACATGGCACCCAGATAGGTCAACGAGCCGCCTGTCTGCGGCAGTACCAGTGAATCCCGGATCAGGAAAATCAGCATCAATACGAAAGCACCAGCAAACAATAATTTCGGTGCTTTCGATGTCGGGTTTCGATCCGAGAGCGTTGCCGCCAACATGAAGGAGGCCGGTGCCAGCAGCAGTGAAATAATCGACCATGGAACGGTTTTCAGGAACATGTTGAAATTCGACATCCAATCATTCGACCAGACGATTTGCGATTGTGCATGTACCATGGAAGGCGCGATGTCCTTGGTCAGCAAGCGGTCGGTGAACGTGACCCAGCTGCCATAGGTTTGCTCGTACAAAACGAAGAACACCAGGCACATGAAAATCAGTGTCATCAGCGAAATCATCTGGTGGCGTTGTACCGGCGTGCATTTGCCCAGGGTGAACCAAATGAACCAGATCAGTACGCCGATCATCACCAGAATCATTAGCCCGAGTGCCAGCGAAATATCGCCGGGCAATTTGAATGCACCGTTTGCCACCGCCCACATCAGGCCAGCCAAAGGCAGCAATCCGGAAATCGCACCGGCATAGATCGAAAATTCTTTTGAACGTTGCAAAGGCTGTGGCGGCTCTGCATGACCGTGGAGATATTTCTGACCCCAGAGAAATTGCAGCAGACCGAGAATCATGCCGATACCGGCGGCGCCGAAACCGTATTTCCAGCCGAAAGTTTGGCCGAGGTAACCGCAAACCAGTGATGCAAACAGCGCACCGAGATTGATGCCGGCATAGAACAGCGAGAAGCCCGAATCACGGCGTGGATCGTCTTGCGCATAAAGCTTGCCGACAATCGTGGAAATATTGGGTTTCAGAAAACCCACACCCATGATGATCAATGACAGCGACAGGTAGAAAACATTGAGTGCACCTTCATCACGCACCATGGTTCCGTTAACCAGAGTAGCCGTATTGCCTTCAACCGCCATGCCAATATGGCCGCAAACCAGAAGCAATCCGCCGAAAATAACGGCTTTACGCATACCCAGATAACGATCAGCCAGCATGCCGCCGAATACTGGAATGCAATAGACCAGACCGCCATAGGCACCCAGTACATCGAGGCCAACGGAATCACCGAATTTATGATGTTGAATGAGATAAAGCAGCAGCAGTGCTTTCATTCCGTAAAACGAAAAGCGTTCCCACATTTCCGTGAAAAAACAGACAAACACCCCTTTCGGGTGTCCGAGAAAATTATCGTCCGAGGGCAGGGCCACTGTATTCACAAACCAACTCCGGTAACCATAAAAACCCGAGTATAGCCTGAGCTTGGCGGGGTAAGGCTAGGCCAAATGCTTGGCGTATTGGCCGCCGGGGCCTAAACTGTGGGCTTTCCAATGCACGGTGCTTTTATGAATAGCCGCTTTGTCCTCGTTGCCCTGATGCTGCCGATATTGGCTTCATCGCAAGCTTTTGCCGCCCGCGGTATGGATGTTCGCGACATGGTGAATTTCGACCGGGTTTCCGAACCCGTGCTTTCGCCCGATGGCAAAACGGTCGTGTATGGTTTAAGGCAAGTTGATTATGCGGCGAACAAGGCAAAGACCGGCTTCTGGAAACAGGCGTTGAATTCAAAACAGGCCCCGGTGCGGCTCACGGCGGAAGGTTTCAGCGTCAATAGCCCGGTCTTTTCCGGAGACGGCCAAAGTATTTATTTCCTGAGCGCCAAATCAGGCTCGATGCAATTGTGGAAACAACCGCTTGCCGGCGGCGATGCTGTCCAGCTGTCGAATTATCCGCTCGATATCGGCAGCTACAAGATTTCGCCGGACGGAAAATCGGTCGCTTTCAATCTGGAAGTTTTCAATGACTGCAATGATCTGGCCTGTACGAAAAAACGTCTGGACGATACCGCTGCTGCCAAGGTGACCGGCGTTCTGTACGACAAGATTTTCATTCGCCACTGGGATACCTGGGCCGATGGCCGTCGCAATCAATTATTCACGGCCAATTTTTCGGGTGATGGAAAGTTAAGCGGCGAACCGAAAAAAATTACCAATGGCATCGACGGTGACGTGCCTTCGAAACCTTTCGGTGATGCCAGCGAATATGCATTTTCGCCCGACGGCAAAACCATCGTGTTCAATGCACGTATCGCCGGGAAAACCGAGCCATGGTCAACCAATTTCGATTTGTATTCCGTTGCCGCTGACGGCAGCACGACACCGAAAAACCTGACGCCTGAAAATCTTGCCTGGGATACCGGTCCGGTATTCAGCCATGACGGCAAGACCCTGTATTACCGTGCGATGAAGCGCGCCACTTTCGAAGCGGACCGTTTCGGCGTGATCGCGATGGATCTGGCAACAGGCACCAAGCATGAAATCAATGCCGCCTGGGATCGCAGTGCCGACAGCTTGCTGTTGAGTGCCGATGGTAAAACGCTTTACACGGTGACCGATGATGTCGGTTCGCATGCCTTGTTCGCAATTGACACCAACACCGGTGCGGCCCGTAAAGTGGCAAGCAACGGCACCGTTTCGGGTTTTGATATTGTCGGCAACACACTGGTATTTGCTCGCAGTACTTTGACTTCGCCGGCTCAATTGTTTGCCGGTAACGCAGAAGGTACGAAAGTTAAACAAATTTCGAATTTCAATGCCGACAAATTGAAAGACATCGCGATGGGCGGCTACGAGCAATTCAATTTCAAGGGCTGGAATAACGAAACCGTTTACGGTTATGTGGTGAAGCCGGCGAATTTCGACAAGAACAAAAAATACCCGGTCGCATTCCTCATTCACGGCGGGCCGCAGGGCAGTTTCGGCAATAATTTCCATTACCGCTGGAATGCACAAACCTATGCCGGCATGGGCTTTGCCGTCGTGATGATCGACTTCCACGGTTCCACCGGTTACGGCCAGGCGTTTACCGATGGCATTTCCGGCGACTGGGGTGGCAAGCCACTGGAAGATTTGCAGAAGGGCTGGGCCGCGGCGCTTGGTAAATATTCATTCCTCAATGGCGAACGTGCTTGTGCCTTGGGCGGCAGTTACGGCGGTTACATGGTGAACTGGATCGCCGGTAACTGGCAGGCGCCATGGAAATGCCTGGTTTCGCACTCCGGCGTATTCGACAGCCGCAGCATGGGCTATTCCACCGAAGAACTCTGGTTCGACGAGTGGGAGCACAAAGGCACCGTGTATGAAAAGCCGGAATCCTATGAAGCCAGCAATCCGGTCAACCATGTTGCTGATTGGAAAGTGCCGATGCTGGTCATTCACGGTCAACTCGATTACCGCATTCCGGTCGAGCAAGGCATCGGTGCATTCACCGCCTTGCAACGCCGTGGCATCGATAGCCAGTTCCTGACTTTCCCGGATGAAAACCATTGGATTCTAAAACCGCATAACAGCGTGTTGTGGCATGACACGGTGAATGCGTGGTTGAAGAAATATACGACGGAATAATCGTAGGTCGGGCCCCGGCCCGACTTGTGTATTGTTATTCGTAGCGTTCGTGCAGGCCCCGGCCCGACTTGAACAATATCGCAATCTGCCAAAAGCGTCGGGCCGTGGCCCGACCTACAGCCACTTCGCTTTTTTCAGATAAGCGTACAAACCGCCGGTCAAAATCAAGGTCACGCCGATCAGTGCCCAGTAACTGTATTTGCCGGCCAGCTCGGGCATATGCGTGAAGTTCATGCCATACCAGCTGGCGATCAAGGTTGGCGCTGCCAATAATCCCGCCCAACCGGCAAGACGCTTCACTATTTCGCCTTGGGCAACAGTTACCAGCGCCAGATTGACCGACATCGCGGCGGTCAGCATTTCACGCATGGTGTCGGTTCCTTCCGATACGCGGATCACATGGTCGTAAACGTCGCGCAAATAAACCCGGACTTCCTCTTTCACGAGTTGCGGATGGTAGAGCATCAACTGATTGACGATGTCCTGAGTCGGTGAAACCACCAGCCGGTAATTGGTGAGCTCGCGCTTTAACTCGTACAAATGCTGGATCGTTTCTTTCTTGTAGGCCTCGGCGAAGATGTCCTGTTCCAGTTCATTCAATTCACGCTTGAACTCTTCGACGATCGGGAAATAGTTGTCGACGATAAAATCCAGAATTGCATAGAGCCCGTAGCTCGGGCCCAAAGCCATCAAGGCCGGGTTTTGTTCGCAACGCGCACGTGCACTCGCGTAAGAAAGCGATGCGCCATGGCGAACGGTAATCAAAAAACGCGGGCCGATGAAAATATGGGTTTCGCCGAATTCCATTGCACCCCGGATCATCTGCGCCGTATGCACCACCATGAACAGCGTATCGCCGTAGAGTTCGATCTTCGGTCGTTGGTGCGCTTTCGAGGTGTCTTCGATCGCGAGCGGATGCAGGCTGAATTCTTCCTGCAGTTTCACCAGCAGCTTTTCGTCGGGCTCGTAAAGGCCGAGCCAGACAAAACCGTTTTCATCGCTGGCGAGCACATCGCTGATGGCATCGAGTGAAATGTCGCCGATCTTGTTGCCTTTGCGGCAGTAGGCGACGCAGTTGCGGACCATGCCGCCGATTTGTTCTTCCGGGATCACATTGCTCATGGGCGAATGATGGTGGACTCGGCCTAATCCTGCAAGTTGTCAGGCTTGCTGCCGAGCGACTTGGCAAGCGCCAGGTGCACGGGTAACAGCATCAACACCCATTCGAAATTTTGCTGGGCGAGGAACGGCAGCATTTGCAGGAATCCGGCTGCTGCCGCACTCGCTGCCATCAACCAGAGCAGGTGATTGAAATATTTTCCGGATTTTTTCTTGCGCAACAAGCGCCAGGCTCCTGGCAGCAAGGCCAAGGCCAGTGGCGACAGCAAGAGCAGATTGGCATTTCGATAACCGGCCCAGTGCGCGCTGCCGAACCAGACGAATAACATCAGGCATCCCAGCAATCCGGCAAGCAACCAGAAAATACCGGCAATGCTCGCCAGTAAACGTGGCGTATGTTTTGCCAAAAAGAAAATGCCGATGGCCAGGAAAATGCCGATCATGAATGCGGTTTTTTTCCATTGCGGCATATCGTCCGGCGGCAAGGAAAGACGATGCGGCAATAGCACTTCTTCGCTGCTGACCAAAGGCCTTCCATCAGCCAGTTTTATTTCACGCAGTGAATCGCGCAGGCGCATGGGAATGAAAGCTTCATCCCAACGCGACAAAGGTGCATCGGCCGCAGGGCCGAGACCCACATGAAACCCCAGCGCCATCCATTTTGCTGGCCAGGCGAGCCGCACCGATTCGCTGCGATAAGTATTGCCGAGCGACGGACTGGATAACTGCGTTTTGATCTGGCCATTCAAGACGGCATCAAGCGAATCGCGGACACGGGTGGAGCAATTCGCTTTGTAGTAGTCGTATGTGTAGCGCGAGTTCTCCGGGCGGGCATTGACAGCGAGTGCCGTATACAAAGCCCTGATTTGTTTCTGGTCGAGATTGAGCCACTGCACGCCGACGCCACGTCCCATGTCGCGGTAATGCTGCAAATCTTCTTCGGTTGGCAATGCCACTAATTGGTATTGCATATGGCCATTGATGAAGTTGCCGAAAAACCCCGGCTCGCCCATGTCGAAAAAACCGAAATTGAACGACATTGATTCGCCGGTGCCGGTATCTTCAATCACGATTGCGTCGTGACCAAAACGGGCCCAGAATTCTTCGCCAGGCGCCATCGTGATCACACCCGCACGCAGAACTACGCTATCGGGAACCGTTTGCGAAAAACCAGCGTGTGAAAACAATACGAGGGCGAAAAACAGCAGGCCTCTAAGCATCGCCATGAATGCTCACGACGAAACTGTGCACGCGGCGTTGGTCGGCACGGCCGACGCGGAAGTGGAAACGCCCCACCGTCAGCTCTTCACCTGCTTCGGGCAGATGGCCGATCGCATCGGTCACGAAACCGCCGATGGTGTCGTATTCGTCATCCAGAAAATCGGCACCGAATTGATCATTGAAGTCGGCAATCGGCGTGAGTGCATCGACCATGAATTGGCCATCGGATTGCGCGGCGATCATCCTGGCTTCGTCGGCGTCATCGTGCTCGTCGTCGATTTCACCGACGATTTGTTCCAGCACGTCTTCAATCGTGATTATACCTGCCACGCCGCCATGTTCATCGACCACGATGGCCATGTGGTTGCGTGATTGGCGGAATTCTTTCAGTAGTACATTCAATCGTTTTGATTCGGGAATCAGTACGACCGGGCGAAGTAATTCGCGAATACTGCCGGGGCCGCCATCGGCAACAATGCCGCGCAGCAGATCTTTTGCCAGCAAAATGCCGAGAATGTCGTCTTTGTCGTCGCCGTGGACCGGAAAGCGCGAGTGGCCGGATTCGACCACCATCTTCATCAATTCGATGAAGGCCGCATTGACGGGCAGGGATACCATTTGCGAGCGCGGCACCATGATGTCGCTTACCTGATGCTCGGAAACGCTAAGCGCGCCTTCCAGCATTTTCAGGGTGTCTCCGCTCAAGATGCCGTTTTCCTTGGCATCGCGCAGGATTTCGATCAGGTCTTCGCGGCTTTCGGGTTCGCCGGAAAAAGCATGGCTTAATCGCTCCAGCCAGGAGCGTTTTTCGATGGGGCTACTACTGTCGTCAGACATGGGGGTTTGCAGAATGCCCGAGGGGCGGTCTGCTTAGTCTAGCAAATTCGCATTTCAGTTCTGCTCAATTCTCGCCTTCATAGGGGTCGGAATAGCCCAATTCAGCCAAAATATCGCGTTCCAACTGTTCCATCACGATGGCCTCACGCTCGTCTTCATGATCCAGACCCAGTAAATGCAGGACCCCGTGGATCGTGAGATGGGCGTAATGCGCAGCGAGGGTCTTGCCCTGTTCCTTGGCTTCTTTCGCAACAACGGGCGCACAGATCACCAAATCTCCCAGTAAGGGCACGGTCACGCCTTCAGGCAAGTCGGCCGGAAAGCTCAGTACATTGGTCGGGTAATCCTTTCCGCGATAATGCCGGTTCAGCGAACAACCTTCCTTGCTGTCGACGATGCGAATGGCCAAGTCGGCTTTGCGAATACGACCTTTTACCGCCGCCGCCGCCCATTTCTTGAAACTTTGCGCGGAAGGCAGCCCGACACGCGGCAAGCCATAACTGACACTGACATCAAATTGAATCGGGCCACGGGTCATGGATATTCCTTTGTCTAACTTCAGCCGCCCCAGTCTTCGGGTGTGTAGTCGATGGTAATAACTTCAAAATCGGACTTGGAAATTTTATTAAGTTCGAGCTTTTCAACGCAATTGTCGGCTTGCTTGCGATTAAGCGCGTTTATGAGCTGCTGCATGAAAATATTCGAGCTGTCTTCCTTGCTGGCATTTTCCGGGATGCCGACCGTGATCGTGCTATTGGTACAGCTGCCAACATTACGGGACTCGATCGACGAAACGATACGGGTAACAGCCGCATCGGCCATGGTGTTGAATTCTTCGCTCGACAATTTATCCGACCCAATCGTCACTCGTACCTTGGTGAAGTAAAGCTGACGATAAAAAAGATAGCCCAAAGATTGCATGGAGGCGCTTTTTTGCGTGTGGTGCAGAAAAAGTTTTTTCCCTGACAGATCTTTTTCTTCCAGCAATGATGCCATCACGGCTTCCTTGTCGGTTTTGTCTTTGCTGTCTTTTACCGGCGCGGATGCAGTTGTCGCCGGGACGTTTTGCTCCGGTGGTTTAGGCCGCAGGCCATTCTTGTTCAGCAGAAGGTCCTGTTCGGGCTCGATCTGGAGTTTTTCGAAATAGCCTAGTTCTTCAGCCTGTTTCAGGCTTCCGACAAATTCTTTCATGCCCGATGCGAGGATCTTGGCTTCAGGGCCGGTTCCCACGGGATAGACGAAAAAGTCGATTGCGATGTCGGGATATTTACGCGACACGTAGCGGGCCTGAACGCCGCTGAACTTGTTTTTTTCCTCGAATGAAAAATCGACCAGTTGATAGTCGTCGATGGCTTTCGGAAGAATAATCGCGGAGCGTTCAATCAAGGCCTTGGAAGCGCTGGTGGATTTTTCCGTTTTGGCTTCCGTGCCGGAAGTCGCCAAAAGGAACGAGCATAAGAACACGGCAGAACTAAATTTGAATGGCATGGCAACCTCTGTCTAAGGCTCTCAGCTTACATCAAAAGCCAGCTTGATCAATAACTTGCAGCTTTTTTCCCAGCTTGTGAAGCAGGAAGGTTCGATCTTTTTCCCGGTAATTCACCAGAAAGGCTTGCCCAGCCGCTCGCAAAATGGGCAAGTCACTTGCGGTGTCGCTGTAGGCACGCAGATACGGCGGCGGATAACCCTGCTTGACCAATTCGCGCAGCTTCACTTCGCCATTGGCCTGTATCGATGAAATCATGCCGCCAAGAAAACGCGCGCTTTGCGATGTCACCAGGCCGACCCGGTTTTCCATGCCGAGACGGCGGATAAAAGCACTCGCCATTTCGTAACCGGCACCGGTAGCGATGACGACCTTCCGGCCTTCGTCAATATCTTTGCGGCACTCCGCCAAAACCGGTTCAATCGGCCGGATGCGATAGTTCGCAATAAAATCATCCAGTGTTTGCCTGTAGGCAGTTTCGCTCAAGCCAACGCTGGCTATCCACAAATATGCCGATACTCCGATTCTTCTCGCCGAAGGAATAAACAGCATCGGAAATGCAAACGGTGCAATCAGGACTGAAAGCAGCAGACGGCCGACATTGGACTTGATTTGCTGCTTGATGAATGCGCCGCCGCAATCACCGCGGAAAAGCGTGCCATCCATGTCGTAGACGACAATATTTGATTCACTCTCACTTATCGGCATTGTCGTCGCTGGCATCGCGAGCATCATAGGCACGGACTATTTTCGCTACCAGCGGATGACGAACCACGTCTTTGGCTTCGAAAAAAGTAAAGCTCAAACCTTCCACTTTACGCAGCACATCGATCGCATCGCGCAGACCGGACTTCTGGTGTTTCGGCAAATCAATTTGGCTCATGTCGCCGGTAATCACCGCAGTCGAGCCATAGCCGATCCGGGTGAGGAACATTTTCATCTGTTCAATCGTGGTGTTCTGCGCTTCGTCGAGGATCACGTAGGCATCGTTCAATGTCCGGCCGCGCATATAGGCAAGCGGGGCAATTTCGATCACGTTGCGTTCGAGCAATTTCACGACTTTGTCGACGCCGAGCATTTCATAAAGTGCGTCGTATAAAGGACGCAAGTACGGATCGACCTTTTGGCTCAAATCGCCGGGCAGGAAACCCAGCTTTTCACCGGCTTCCACTGCTGGGCGCACAAGTAAAATGCGCTGCACGCGCGATTCGTTAAGTGCATCGACGGCGGAGGCAACCGCGAGATAGGTTTTGCCGGTGCCGGCCGGGCCGATACCGAAGTTGATGTCGTGGGTCGCAATGGCATGCAGGTATTTGGCCTGGTTTTCACCACGGCCTTTTACCACGCCGCGCTTTACCTTGATGGTCACTTCCTGCGGCAAATATTCGGGTGCGGAAAAGCGCTGGTACTCGGCTGTTCCCAATCGAATGTTCAGGCC
>Ga0208628_1000585_pt1 | contig 16603 bp, 11 predicted proteins | sample LakWasMet16_LOW5_2_FD_183864 | JGI IMG/M metagenome (GOLD analysis project Ga0208628, IMG submission 183864) | Freshwater sediment methanotrophic microbial communities from Lake Washington under simulated oxygen tension - Sediment Metagenome... | ecosystem: Environmental > Aquatic > Freshwater >... | reverse complement strand
CGGAATAATATGGAAAATGCATTTATTAGCATCCATGGTAAATTTATTCATTTCGAAGAAAATCTTGATCATTTCTTCGTTATCGTATCCCAATCCCCTAAGCAAAATAGTTGCAGGAATTTTTCTACGTCTATCAATTCGAACAAAAACACAGTCTTTATGGTCAAATTCAAAATCTAACCATGATCCGCGATAAGGGATGACTCGTGCATTAAATAATAGTTTTCCTGACGAATGCGTTTTGCCTTTATCATGATCAAAGAAAACGCCAGGCGAACGATGTAACTGAGAGACAATTACACGCTCTGTTCCATTAATAACAAATGTTCCATTATCAGTCATCAAAGGTAATTCACCCATGTAGACTTCCTGTTCACGAATATCTTTGACCACTTTTGCAGTTGCAGAAGCTTCTTTGTCATAGATAACCAACCGAACCAGTACTCTCAAGGGTGCCGCATAGGTAGCACCTCTTTGCTGACACTCTCTTACATCAAAAACAGGCTCGCCCAATCTATATTTCACATACTCCAGCACGGCATACCCAGAGTGACTTTCAATTGGAAAAACACTGGAGAATGCAGCGTGCAATCCTGTGTCTTCACGCTTTTCAGCCGTAACACCGGATTGTAAAAAGCCCGCATATGAATTTATTTGCGTTGCCAGAAGATAGGGAACATCAAGTACCTCAGTACCTTTCCCAAAGTTATTTCGTATACGCTTTTTTTCTGTAAAAGAGTAGGACATATCGCTTCCAAACCTTTTCGTCATAGATAATTTTCTACCGTGCGATTATTGCAAACAGTAAAAGGCCGGTGACAAGATTGCCACCAGCCATACTTGGCAGAGGCGTTTATTCAAACGCCCTTGCAATTGAGTCAAAATTTATTTGATTTCGACAGTAGCGCCTGCTTCAACAAGCTGCTTTTGTGCTTCTTCTGCTTCGGCTTTGGAAACACCTTCTTTCAAAACAGTTGGAACGCCTTCAACAGCATCTTTAGCTTCTTTCAAGCCCAAACCGGTGATACCGCGTACAGCTTTAATAACCGCAACTTTGTTGTCACCGAAAGATGTCAGAACAAGATCAAATTCAGTTTGTTCTTCAACTGCAGCGGCCGCTGCTACTGGTGCCGCCGCCACGGCTACAGCTGCAGATACGCCAAACTTTTCTTCCATCGCTGAAATCAAGTCAACGATTTCCATAACGCTCATGTTTGAAACCGCTTCCAAGATATCTTCTTGCGAAATTGCCATTGTGTATTCCTCTAAAATAATAAGTTTTAAACTGGTTGTGGTGATAGAAACGTTACAGGGCTTCGACCCCTGCTATTATGCCGCTTCTTTCTGGTCTCTAATTGCCGCCAAAGTACGTACAAATTTCTCTGTAGGCGCTTTCATTACAGACATCAGCATACCAATGCCTTGATCTCGAGTTGGCAGACTGGCCAGTCGAGCAAGCTCGGAACCACCAAATGCCTGTCCGCCAATAGCAACTATCTTGGCAATTAATTTATCGTGAGTTTTGGCGAAGTTACTGATCAAACGCGCCGCAGAACCCGGATCTTCCATAGAAAATGCAATCAGTAGAGGACCTACCAGCCCATTTTGCATACATTCAAATTCAGTCCCTGCTACTGCTCGTTTTGCCAGTGTGTTTTTTACCACACGCAGATATACACCTGTCTCTCTTGCCGTTTTACGCAGTTCGGTTAATTCCGTAACTGTTAATCCACGATATTCTGCTGCAATTGCAGAATGTGCTTTAGCGGCGAATACAGCAACTTCTTCTACGACAGCTTTTTTGCTATCTAAATTTAGTGCCACAGCTTACCTCCGGAATTTATCCCCAGAATTAATAAAAAGCATTCATTTGAATACCCCTTACGGTCCCTTTCCCCAGCTTTTTTTAGGTTCCAGCTTCCGTCTACGCAGGAAATATTAAGTTTTTACAACACCTGCGGTCTTTGACGGTTACCGAACAGGTCGGCAACCCAAAGTCTTTCTAACGTTAAATTGAAATACTGCTTTGATCCAACCATAAACCAGGACCCATAGTCGAAGATAATGTTATCTTCTTTATGTAAATGCCTTTAGCCGCGGTTGGCTTTAACTTTCTTAAATCTGCTAGCAATGCTTCTAAATTACCTTGAATAGCATCCGTATCAAATGTAACTTTACCAAGTGTACAGTGAATAATTCCTGACTTATCAGTTCGATAACGCACTTGCCCTGATTTAGCATTTTTCACTGCCGTGGCAACATCAGCAGTCACGGTTCCAACCTTAGGGTTAGGCATTAAGCCTCTAGGCCCCAAAATTTGTCCCAACTGACCAACAACTCTCATAGCATCTGGAGAAGCAATAACCACGTCAAAGTTCATTTCGCCTTTTTTTACCAACTCGCCTAGGTCATCCATACCAACTATGTCTGCTCCGGCTTCTCTTGCCGCGTCTGCGTTAGGACCTTGTGTGAAAACTGCCACCCTTACTGTTTTGCCCGTACCATTTGGTAAAACTGTTGCACCACGTACATTTTGATCTGACTTGCGCGGATCCACACCCAAATTAACGCTTACATCTATGGCTTCACTAAATTTAGCTGTTCCCAGTTCCTTTAATAACTGAACCGCCTCAGTAATTGAATATTGCTTAGTTTTATCAACTTTCCCTTTGATAATTTTCGCTTTTTTTGACATTTTAGCCATTATAATCCCTCCACATTCAAGCCCATGCTATACGCACTGCCCGCGATTGTTTTTACTGCAGCTTCCAGATCTGCCGCATTCAAATCTTCCATTTTAGTTTTAGCAATCTCTTCCAATTGTGCACGAGTTACCGTACCAATTTTCTTCGTATTAGGATTACTGCTTCCACTTTTGATGCCTGTTGCTTTTTTCAGAAGAATTGAAGCTGGCGGGGTTTTTGTAATAAAGGTAAAACTACGGTCACTGTAAACCGTGATTACCACGGGCAGAGGCAATCCTTTTTCTGTGTCTTGTGTTTTTGCATTAAATGCCTTGCAAAACTCCATGATATTAACACCTCGTTGACCCAATGCTGGACCTACAGGTGGACTTGGATTTGCTTCGCCAGCTTTAACCTGCAGCTTGATATATGCGGTTATTTTTTTTGCCATTTTTTTACTCCAAAATATGGGTACAAACGCTTTTCGGCTCCCCTAGACACAAAAAATCACTGCCTTATTCAGACAGTGATTTCGAAAACACTATAAATATAGTTTTTTTAACTTTTTTCTACTTGACCAAAACCAAGCTCGACAGATGTTGACCGACCAAAGATAAGTACTGATATTTTTATTTTACTTTTTTCGTAATTAACTTCCTCAACAACGCCATTAAAATCTTTGAATGGCCCATCAATAACTCTAATTACTTCTCCAGCCTCAAACATCGTTTTAGGCCGCGGCTTGTTAACCCCATCCTCAACCCTATTGAGGATAGCCATTGCTTCTTTTTCAGATATTGGCGCCGGACGATCTGATGTTCCACCTATAAAACCTAGCACCCTTGGAACATCCTTTACCAAATGCCATGTCTCATCAGTTAAATCCATTTGCACAAGAACATATCCTGGAAAAAACTTCCTTTCGCTTTTCCTTTGCTGCCCCATGCGCATTTCTACAACTTCTTCAGTAGGAACTAGAATCTTGCCGAAATATTGCTCTAAACCTTCCCTTTTTATTCTTTCTTCTAGAGCCTGCTTAACTTTATTTTCAAAATTTGAATAGGCGTGCACAACATACCAACGCAGTGCCATGAGCTTACCCTCCTTGACCAGTCAAAAGACGCACACCCCAAAATAAAAACATATCCAACAACCATAGAATCAAGCCAACAAGAAAGACCATTCCAAATACCAACAATGTGGTTCGAAACGTTTCTTCCCGTGTAGGCCAAACTACTTTTCTAACTTCCTGTTTGGACTCCAAAACAAATCCCCAAACACTTCGCCCTACGCCAGTAGTAAGCATTGTACCCGCAACAATCAGCGCCACAACAACCAGACCAATAACCCGATATAAAAGTGGAACTTCTGAAAAGTAATAGAACGCAGCCACACCAGCAACCACAATGACAACGGAAATTACTTGCTTAACAACATCAAAAACCGATGCTGATGCTTCTACCTGAGTATTCATATGTTGTTTACTATGAAAATAAATTTGATATGGTTAATCTGAATGGCAGGCCAGGAGGGTCTCGAACCCCCAACCCGCGGTTTTGGAGACCGCTATTCTACCAATTGAACTACTGACCTATTCAGACAAGCCTTACAGAAACTATAATTTTATACTAAATTATATTACAGTTCAAGTATTGATAATATTATTACTCGATTATTGATGCAACAACGCCCGCACCTACTGTACGACCACCCTCACGGATTGCAAAACGCAACCCCTCCTCCATGGCGATCGACGAAATCAGCTTTACTTTGACCGAAATGTTATCGCCAGGCATTACCATTTCAACGCCTTCCGGCAATTCAACCGCCCCTGTCACATCCGTGGTTCTGAAGTAAAACTGTGGACGGTAGCCATTAAAGAAAGGCGTATGCCGACCGCCTTCATCTTTTGACAAGATATAAATTTCTGAATTGAAGTAAGAGTGCGGCTTGATGGTGCCTTTGTGCGCCAATACCTGTCCACGCTCAACATCATCTCTCTTTGTGCCTCTCAGCAGAATACCGACGTTGTCGCCTGCCTGGCCTTGATCCAGCAATTTACGGAACATTTCCACACCGGTGCACGTGGTGGTCACGGTCGGCTTAATACCGACAATTTCAATTTCCTGACCGACTTTAATAATGCCGCGCTCTATACGACCCGTCACTACAGTTCCCCGACCTGAAATCGAGAAGACGTCTTCGATTGGCATCAGGAATGCGCCGTCTACAGCTCTTTCTGGCAAGGGGATATAGCTGTCCAACGCATCTACCAACTTGACCACAGCAGGCACACCGATGTCACTGGTATCGCCTTCCAGCGCTTTCAATGCGGAACCGATAATGATCGGGGTGTCGTCGCCGGGAAAGTCATAAGTATCCAACAGCTCGCGAATTTCCATTTCAACCAATTCGATCAACTCTGCATCGTCAACCATATCCGCTTTATTCAAGAAGACCACAATATAAGGCACGCCTACCTGTCTTGACAGCAGGATATGCTCACGTGTTTGCGGCATTGGGCCGTCAGCCGCCGAACAGACCAAAATAGCGCCGTCCATTTGCGCCGCACCCGTAATCATGTTCTTTACATAGTCAGCATGGCCTGGGCAGTCAACGTGCGCATAATGGCGTGTCGCTGACTCATATTCGACGTGTGAGGTTGAAATGGTGATACCACGTGCACGCTCTTCAGGCGCATTATCAATTTGATCAAAGGCCTTAACTTCTCCACCTTGGAGCTCAGCCATTACTTTGGTTAATGCAGCTGTTAAAGTAGTTTTACCATGATCGACGTGACCGATTGTGCCGACGTTTACGTGGGGCTTGCTACGTGAAAATTTTTCTTTGGCCATGAGTTAATACCTTTAAATTATATTCAATTTTATGAAGATTTTTTAATAATCGCTTCCGCTATATGCGCAGGCGCTTCATTATATTTTTCAAACTGCATACTGTATGTAGCACGCCCCTGAGTCGCCGATCGCAAATCAGTCGCATAACCAAACATTTCCGCCAAGGGCACTTCGCAGCTCAGTGTTTTACCTGATGGTGTATCTTCCATCCCTAGAATAATCCCACGTCGCCTATTTATATCACCTACTACATCGCCTAAATATTCTTCGGGCGTAGCAATTTCAACTTTCATGATTGGCTCAAGTAATACAGGATTCGCATTCCTTGCCCCTTCCCTGAAACACATGGAGCCGGCAATTTTGAAGGCCATTTCATTCGAATCCACATCGTGATACGAGCCGTCAAAAAGAGAGACTTTTACATCCAATACAGGATAGCCAGCTAGGATACCACTCTTCATCTGCTCTTGGATACCTTTATCTACAGCAGGTATGAATTCTTTCGGTATGACCCCACCGACAACCTCATTTACAAATTCATAACCAGCACCGATTTCTTGCGGCTCAATACGTAACCAAACATGGCCATATTGCCCTCGACCGCCAGACTGCCTAATAAATTTACCTTCTTGCTCCACTATCTTTCGAATTGTTTCTCTGTATGCAACTTGCGGAGCCCCGACATTTGCCTCAACGCTGAACTCTCTCTTCATCCGATCAACAATAATCTCAAGATGCAATTCCCCCATCCCTGAGATAATGATTTGCCCGGACTCTTCATCCGTATGCACCCGAAAAGACGGATCTTCTTGAGCCAGTTTACTCAGAGCCAACCCCATCTTCTCCTGATCTGCTTTTGTTTTTGGCTCTACTGCAACTGAAATAACCGGATCCGGGAAGTCCATACGCTCAAGCACTATAGTTTCCTTAAGATCGCATAGCGTGTCGCCCGTCGTTACATCCTTAAGCCCTATTGCAGCAGCAATATCTCCAGCACGAACTTCTTTTACTTCTTCGCGACTATTGGCATGCATTTGTACAATACGCCCAATGCGCTCTTTCTTGTTCTTTACCGAGTTGTAAATACTATCACCGGAATTAAGTACACCGGAATAAACCCTGAAAAAAGTTAGAGCACCAACGAAAGGATCAGCAGCTATTTTAAATGCTAGCGCTGCAAAAGGGGCCTCATCATTTGCTGGTCGTACCGCCTCTGTCACATCATCTTCAAGATGCCCTTTTATGGCCTCAACATCTGTTGGGGCCGGCATATATTCAATGACGGCGTCAAGCATAGCCTGAACACCTTTGTTCTTAAAGGCAGATCCGCAAAATGCCGGTACAATCTGATTTGACAATGTCCGCGCGCGAATTCCGTTCTTAATCTCTTCGCATGACAAACACCCATCCTCAAGGTATTTATCCATTAACTCTTCATTTGCTTCCGCTGCAGCTTCAACCATATGCTCTCTCCATTCCTTGCAGAGCTCTAGCATATCAGCTGGAATTTCCTCTTCTTTGAAGGTCATACCCATATTGGTTTCATCCCAATATAAGGCCTTCATTTTAATTAAATCTACAACACCCTCAAAGCCATCTTCTGCACCAATCGGCAATTGCATCGGGACCGCATTACCGCCTAGCCGTGTTTTTATTTGCTGAATTACACGTAAATAGTTAGCACCTGAACGGTCCATTTTATTCACAAAAACCAGCCGAGGCACTTTATATTTATCAGCCTGTCGCCATACCGTTTCAGATTGTGGCTCAACACCACCAACTGCGCAAAACACCGCACAAGCCCCGTCCAATACCCGCAATGATCGCTCGACCTCTATGGTAAAGTCAACGTGCCCCGGGGTATCTATTATGTTGATGCGATGCAGCGGGTACTGCTTCTCCATTCCAGCCCAGAAGCAGGTGGTTGCGGCTGAGGTAATCGTAATTCCTCTCTCCTGCTCCTGTTCCATCCAGTCCATTGTTGCGGCGCCATCATGAACCTCACCTATTTTGTGAGAGACACCAGTGTAATAGAGGATACGCTCTGTTGTCGTGGTCTTACCCGCGTCAATATGAGCCATAATACCGATATTTCGATAAAACTCTATTGGAGTTTTTCGCGCCACAACTATACTATCTTCAATTTAATTTTCTAATTACCAGCGATAATGAGAGAAGGCTTTATTTGCCTCTGCCATTCTATGAGTATCTTCACGCTTTTTGGCAGCAGACCCTCTACTTTCAAAAGCATCCAACAACTCACCAGCCAATTTCGCAGGCATATTTCTTTCGTTTCTTTTGCGCGAAGCATCAATCAACCAGCGCATTGCCAATGCCATACGTCTTGAAGGTCGCACCTCAACCGGCACCTGGTATGTTGCGCCACCAACACGACGAGATTTAACTTCAACCCGAGGTTGAACATTCTCCAAAGCCTTAGATAGCACTTCAAGAGGCTCTCCATGCCCTTTACTCTCGATCACATCCAAAGCACCGTAGACAATCCCTTCTGCAATAGATTTTTTGCCACTTTCCATAATCATATTCATGAACTTGGTCAACATTACGCTGCCAAATCTTGGATCTGGAATAATTTCTCTTTTTGTAGCGACTCTTCTTCTAGACATTTATCTCACCAACCAACGTTTAGCCTTTAGGCCGTTTTGTTCCATATTTAGAGCGACCACATTTCCTGTTGGTCACACCTGAAGCATCCAAACTACCACGAACAACGTGATATCTAACGCCAGGCAAATCCTTAACACGACCACCTCTAATCAGAACCACAGAGTGCTCCTGAAGGTTATGCCCTTCACCACCAATGTAGCTACTAACCTCAGATCCATTAGTCAACCTTACCCTTGCCACTTTACGAAGCGCAGAGTTTGGCTTTTTAGGCGTTGTCGTGTAAACGCGAGTACATACACCTCTACGTTGTGGGCAAGCTTCTAATGCAGGAACATTGCTTTTTTCTATTTTTTTAGCACGAGGCTTACGAACCAATTGGTTGATCGTGGCCATAACTTTGTTTACTCCGATATACAATTAAATTGTCAGACAATAAATCAACCGCCGCACATATTAAACGTCGACGGTTAACCGAAACTCGCCCCGACCCAAGCACGTTAGCTCATTTGAGCAGAGTATAATACTTGCTATTGCTCCTTAGGTCAAGCCCATATTTAGAAATGAACTATTATAATCCTCTAAATATTCAAAGCCTGCTTAAGGGCCTCTTCCACATCTCCTGCGTCTACAGCTAGTGGCGCTTCACTCTCCACTATCTCTTGCTGAGCAAATCTGTTTTTTCTGCCTTCATGATAAGCCAATCCCGTACCTGCCGGAATCAACCGCCCAACGATAACGTTCTCTTTTAATCCTTGCAGACTATCGCTTAATCCGCGAACCGCTGCGTCGGTTAATACTCGAGTTGTTTCTTGGAATGACGCTGCCGAAATAAATGACTCTGTTGCCAACGATGCCTTAGTAATGCCGAGCAGCACCGAATTGTAGCTCGCTGGAATTTTACCTTCAGCCTCGACCTTGTCATTTTCTTCTCTCAACGCGGCACGCTCAACTTGATCTCCTTTCAAGAAGCTCGTATCACCTGATGCAGTAATCTCGACTTTTCTGAGCATTTGGCGAATGATTGCCTCAATGTGCTTATCATTAATTTTTACGCCTTGTAGACGATACACATCCTGAATTTCCTTAACCAGGTAGTTTGCTAACTCTTCTATACCTCGTAGCCTGAGAATATCGTGCGGAGTTAACTCGCCCTCTGCTATCGTTTCGCCTTTTTCAACATACTCGCCTTCAAAAACAGTAATATGCCGCCATTTAGGTATCAGTGTTTCAACTTGCTCGCCAGCTGCATCAGTAATTATGACTCGCTGCTTGCCTTTTGTTTCTTTACCAAACGAAACGGTACCACTGGTCTCCGCAAGAATTGCCGGATCCTTTGTTTTCCTCGCTTCAAACAAATCTGCAACTCGTGGCAAACCACCGGTAATATCTCTTGTTTTACTCGACTCCTGAGGAATCCTTGCGAGAACGTCGCCAACCTTAACTTCTTCACCATCCTTGATACCAGCAATCGCGCCTGCTGGCAGGAAATATTGCGCAGGTATTTCAGTTCCAGGCAAATAAATTGCATTTCCTTGACTGTCAAAAAGTCTAACCATTGGCCGTAATTCTTTACCCGCACTGCCCCGCTGCTTGGGGTCAGTGACAACTAATGAACTCAAGCCGGTAACTTCATCAGATTGCTTTTGTACAGTCACGCCATCGACAAAATCAATTAACTCGACGACACCATCAACCTCAGTAATAACAGGATGCGTATGCGGATCCCAGTTTACAATTATGTCGCCAGCATTTATTCGCGAACCTTCCTGCACAGAAAGCACAGCTCCGTATGGGATTTTATAGCGCTCTTTCTCACGACCATAATCATCAACCACACCAACTTCACCTGACCTTGAAACTGCAACCAGATTACCCTCACGGTTGACCACTGATTTCAAATTATTAAGACGCACTGTACCTGCAGATTTTACCTGAACATTACTGATAGCTGCAGACCTGGATGCCGCACCACCAATATGGAAGGTCCGCATAGTCAGCTGCGTTCCAGGCTCTCCGATTGACTGCGCCGCAATAACCCCAACAGCCTCACCAATATTAACCAGATGTCCACGCCCCAAATCACGCCCATAACAAGCAGCACAGACACCATGTCTATTTTCACAGGTAATGATTGAACGAACCATAACTTGATCAATGCTATTCGCCTCAAGCACAGAAACCCAGTGCTCATCCAATAAAGTACCCTTGGGCGCTACAATGTTTTCGCCGGACGGATCCAAAATGTCATTAACAGCAACACGCCCTAATACACGCTCTGATAGTGGCTCTACAACATCACCACCCTCAATAATTGGAGTCATGATCAGGCCATTGGCCGTACCGCAATCATGCCCATTAATTACTAAGTCCTGAGCAACATCGACCAGCCTACGCGTCAAATACCCAGAGTTCGCAGTTTTCAATGCTGTATCTGCCAGACCTTTACGAGCACCATGCGTAGAAATAAAGTACTGTAAAACGTCCAAACCTTCTCTAAAGTTTGCCGTGATAGGCGTTTCAATAATCGATCCATCAGGCTTAGCCATCAAACCGCGCATACCAGCCAACTGCCTAATCTGAGCAGCAGACCCCCGCGCACCAGACTCAGCCATCATAAAAATAGAGTTGAACGATTTTTGTTTTACCGTCTGACCTTCTGCATTAATGACCGACTCTTCTCCAAGCCCATCCATCATGACTTTTGCTATTTGGTCATTGGCGTGCGACCAAATATCTACAACTTTATTATATCGTTCCCCATCAGTCACTAAACCTGAAGCATATTGACTTTGGATTTCGTTAACTTCAGCATCAGAAGCCTTGATAATGTCGACTTTTTTAGCCGGGATTACCATATCTTCAATACCAAACGAAACACCTGAGATTGTCGCGTATCTAAAACCTAAATACATCAACTGATCGGCGAGTATTACAGTGTCTTTATTACCCAAGTAGCGATAACTATAATTGATTAAACGCGATATGTTCTTTTTAGTCATATCGCAGTTAACCAGCTCAAACGGCATTCGGCTTGGAACCACTTCCCAAATTAGTGCACGGCCTACAGTAGTTTCCACACGATGAGTTTTGTCTTCAGTCTCGCCGTTTTCGGTTCTCACTTTTTCAGTGATACGTAATTGTATTTTGGCTTGCAATTCGACAGCTTTCTCCAACAGTGCTTTGTGGACTTCTCCAACACTGACAAAAATGCTACCATCGCCTTTCGCATTAATTTTCTCGCGACTTATATAATAGAGTCCCAACACCACGTCTTGTGATGGGTTAATAACAGGCTCACCATTTGCAGGAGACAAGATGTTATTTGTCGCCATCATTAATGTTCTAGCCTCCAGCTGCGCTTCAATCGACAGCGGAATATGCACCGCCATCTGATCGCCGTCAAAGTCGGCGTTGAATGCACTACATACCAGTGGATGCAACTGAATCGCTTTACCTTCAATCAACGTGGGTTCAAACGCTTGAATACCAAGCCTATGCAATGTTGGCGCGCGGTTCAACAAGATCGGGTGTTCGCGGATAACTTCTTCGAGAATATCCCAGACTTCAGCCCCTTCCCTTTCAACCATTTTCTTCGCAGCTTTAATGGTTGTGGCAAGACCTCGAAATTGTAACTTGCTAAATATAAACGGCTTGAATAACTCTAACGCCATTTTTTTTGGAAGTCCGCATTGATGCAATCTGAGCGTCGGACCAACCACGATTACCGAACGACCGGAATAATCGACGCGCTTGCCCAAGAGGTTTTGTCTAAAACGCCCTTGCTTACCTTTGATCATATCGGCCAAAGACTTTAGCGGCCTTCTGTTAGTACCGGTAATTGCACGTCCGCGACGACCATTATCAAGCAACGCATCCACAGATTCCTGCAACATACGTTTTTCGTTACGAACAATGATGTCCGGCGCATTTAAGTCCAACAATCGGTTTAGACGATTGTTTCTATTGATTACACGGCGATAAAGGTCATTTAAATCAGAGGTTGCAAAACGACCACCATCCAAAGGCACCAGTGGACGCAACTCAGGTGGCAATACTGGCAGTACTTGCAAAATCATCCATTCAGGACGATTTTTTGAACTTAGCAAAGCATCCATTACTTTCAGGCGCTTTGAGTACTTTTTGATCTTGGTTTCTGAATTAGTCGAGTTTATTTCTTCGCGGAGAATTTCAACCTGCTCTTTTAAATCAATGGATTTAAGCAAATCATAAATCGCTTCCGCACCCATTTTGGCGACAAAATCATCCCCATGCAGTTCAACCGCATCAAGATAATCATCATCAGTAAGCAGCTGACCTTTTTCCAAAGGGGTCATGCCCGGATCTAAAACAACAAATGATTCAAAATACAATACGCGCTCAATTTCGCGCAGCGTCATATCCAACAACAACGCAATTCGCGAAGGTAGCGACTTTAAAAACCAAATGTGTGCTACGGGGCTTGCTAAATCAATGTGCCCCATTCGTTCTCGACGAACCTTCGATAACGTCACTTCAACGCCGCATTTTTCACATATGACACCGCGATGTTTCAGTCTTTTATATTTACCGCAAAGACATTCGTAATCACTAACCGGACCAAAAATCTTGGCACAAAATAAACCGTCGCGCTCTGGCTTAAAAGTTCGATAGTTAATCGTCTCCGGTTTTTTTACTTCGCCATATGACCAAGAGCGAATCATATCGGGCGATGCCAAACCAATGCTGATTCCGTCAAAATCATCGGCACGACCTTGACGTTTTAAGAAATTCATTAAATCTTTCAAGAGCTTATCCTCTTTAAAAATGCTTTCTGGAATTTACCAGAACAGGCTGTAGTTTGGGTTAGGCGCGTCTTTTGCTTCGTAACCCAACGGGTACGTCATTGGCTTGTCGGGCTAGGTTACGCTAACCTAGCCCGATCTACACACCTAATCCCGCTGCAATTCAATATTGACAGCCAGTGAGCGGATTTCTTTAATTAAAACATTAAATGATTCCGGCATACCGGCTTCCATTTTATGCTCACCATCGACAATGTTTTTATACATACGCGTTCTGCCATTCACGTCATCAGATTTAACTGTTAACATCTCCTGCAAGGTATAGGCAGCACCATAAGCTTCAAGCGCCCAGACCTCCATTTCCCCAAAACGCTGTCCACCGAATTGCGCTTTACCACCTAATGGCTGCTGCGTAACAAGACTATAAGGTCCTGTGGAACGTGCATGCATCTTGTCATCAACCAAATGGTTCAATTTCAGCATATACATGTATCCCACCGTAACTTCACGCTCAAACGGTTCGCCTGTCAAGCCATCATAAAGCGTTATTTGGCCGTGCTCAGGCAAATCTGCCAATTTCAACATTGTGCGGATATCTTCTTCGCTGGCCCCGTCAAATACTGGAGTCGCCATAGGCACGCCGCTGACGAGATTTTCTGCCATTTCCAAAATTTCCTGATCGGAAAATGAAGATAATTCTTCTTTACGGCCACTGCAATTATATATCTTATCTAGATATTCTCTGATAGCCGTTACTTTAGCTTTCTCAGCATCATATTTAGCTTCAAGCATTTGACCTATTTTGATGCCTAAACCTTTAGCCGCCCACCCTAAATGCGTCTCCAACACCTGTCCGACGTTCATCCGAGAAGGTACGCCTAATGGATTCAAGACTATATCAACCGGATTACCATCAGCAGTATACGGCATATCTTCAATTGGTCTTATCATAGAAATAACCCCTTTATTTCCATGTCGGCCGGCCATTTTATCACCAGGTTGAATGCGTCTTTTAACTGCCAGGTAAACTTTAACCATTTTCAGAACGCCCGGCGCCAAGTCATCACCCATAGTGATTTTTTTGCGCTTGACTTCGAATTTTTCGTCAAAGTCTTTTCTTTGTTGCTCCACCTGAACGGAAACAGTTTCCAGTTGAAGATTGATATCTTCATCTTTCATGCGGATTTTCAGCCACTCTGAATGTTTCAAGCCATCAAGGTAAGCTTGGGTTATTTCTGCTCCTGCTTTTAACTGACCGGGACCTGATTGAGCAACTTTGCCAACCAACAGTCTGCCAACTCGAGCAAAAATATCTTCTTCAAGAATTTTTAGCTGATCGTCAAGGTCTTTTCTGTAACGTTTAATTTCTTCCTGCTCTATGTCTAACGCCCGTTTGTCTTTCTTTACACCATCGCGGGTAAATACTTGAACATCAATAACCGTACCTTCAATGCTTCCAGGCACACGTAATGACGTATCTTTAACATCAGCCGCTTTCTCACCGAAAATCGCTCGCAGTAGCTTTTCTTCTGGAGTTAACTGGGTCTCGCCTTTTGGCGTTACTTTACCTACCAAAATGTCACCGCCTTTAACTTCAGCGCCAACATAAACAATTCCAGACTCATCAAGTTTGGACAATGCTTCTTCGCTGACGTTAGGTATATCGGCAGTAATCTCTTCCGGACTGTGTTTGGTGTCACGCGCTACGCAAGTTTTCTCTTCAATATGGATCGTAGTGAAGCGGTCTTCTTTAACGACACGCTCTGAAACCAGAATTGAGTCCTCAAAGTTGTATCCGTTCCATGGCATAAACGCGACCAGCATGTTTTGCCCTAAAGCTAACTCGCCCATATCCGTAGAAGGTCCATCAGCCATAATATCGCCGGCCTTAACGATGTCCCCAGGCTTTACCAGTGGCTTTTGGTTGATACAAGTATTTTGGTTCGAACGGGTATATTTAATAAGGTTGTAAATATCAACACCTGGTGTACCTGTTTCAGTTTCCGTGTCATTTACACGTACCACAATTCTAGCTGCATCGACAGCTTCAATCTTACCGCCCCGAGCAGCAACTACGGTTACACCCGAGTCCTTTGCAACCGTTCTTTCCATACCGGTGCCCACTAATGGCTTTTCAGCTCTTAGCGTAGGAACAGCTTGGCGCTGCATGTTTGACCCCATCAATGCACGGTTAGCGTCATCATGCTCAAGAAACGGAATAATGGAAGCCGCTACCGATACAATCTGTTTTGACGAAACGTCCATATACTGCACAGTATCAGACATAGCCAATGTAAATTCATCTTTATGCCGGCATGAAACTAAGCCTTCAACTAGTTTACCGTTTTCATCCACAGCAACACTGGCCTGCGCAATGACAAACTCACCTTCTTCGATAGCTGATAAATAATCGACATGGTCGGTTACTTTGCCATCAACTACTTTTCTATAAGGTGTTTCAAGGAAGCCATAATTATTGGTGCGTGCATAGACTGATAATGAGTTTATCAGACCGATGTTTGGTCCTTCAGGCGTTTCAATTGGACATACGCGTCCATAATGGGTTGCGTGCACGTCACGAACTTCGAATCCTGCGCGTTCTCTTGCTAAACCACCAGGGCCTAATGCAGAAACCCGACGCTTGTGAGTCACCTGAGATAATGGATTGTTTTGATCCATAAACTGTGACAATTGACTGGAGCCGAAAAACTCTTTAACAGCAGCGGAAACAGGCTTCGCGTTTATAATTTCCTGTGGCATCAATCCTTCAGAATCCGCCAATGTTAAGCGCTCTTTAACTGCCCTTTCAACACGAACCAGTCCAACACGAAATTGATTCTCGATCATTTCTCCAACAGAGCGAACCCGTCTGTTGCCTAAATGGTCAATATCATCAACATTACCGTTGCCATTACGAATATCTATTAATTCTTTGAGTACATCAATGATGTCATCATTTGTTAACGTTCCCGGACCGGTTATTTCTTGACGCCCTAAACGACGGTTAAACTTCATCCGACCGACTGTAGACAAGTCATAGCGTTCATCGGTAAAAAACAGGTTTTGAAACAAATTTTCTGCCGATTCTTTAGTTGGTGGCTCACCTGGACGCATCATGCGATATATTTCAACTAATGCTTCAAGACTATTAGTTGTGGTATCCAATCGCATTGCATTAGATATGTATGGTCCTTTATCCAAGTCATTGACGAACAGAGTATTCAGTTCCTTGATTCCGCTTTCGACACATCGATCTATCATTGCTACAGTTAGCTCGTCATTTACACTTGCAACCAACTCGCCTGTAGATTGATCAATTAGGTTATGCCCTAAAATTTTACCAACCAGATAATCCTTGGGGACTTCTACTTCGGTTAACCCGGATTTGATCATTTCACGGATGTGTTTTGCCGTAATCCGACGTCCCTCTTCAACTAAAACCTCGCCATTTTTGCCTTTAATATCAAAAGATGCAATTTCTCCGCGCATACGCTCCGGAATAATATGGAAAATGCATTTATTAGCATCAATGGTAAATTTATTCATTTCGAAGAAAATCTTGATCATTTCTTCGTTATCGTATCCCAATCCCCTAAGCAAAATAGTTGCAGGAATTTTTCTACGTCTATCAATTCGAACAAAAACACAGTCTTTA
>Ga0208628_1000581_pt1 | contig 16703 bp, 5 predicted proteins | sample LakWasMet16_LOW5_2_FD_183864 | JGI IMG/M metagenome (GOLD analysis project Ga0208628, IMG submission 183864) | Freshwater sediment methanotrophic microbial communities from Lake Washington under simulated oxygen tension - Sediment Metagenome... | ecosystem: Environmental > Aquatic > Freshwater >... | reverse complement strand
AACAAACAGGCATTGAATGCGCGGGTAAAGTTCGATCCTACAACGGTCTGATGGTGCATGTATTCGGCAAGTTGGCCGCCGCCATGTTTTTTTGGAATTATTTACGCGTTAGCTCTTAATTCACATTTAACGTACTGAGTACCTATGTCGCCCTTGGCTTGGCAAAATGCCAAATACCGCCTAACCCCTGAAGCCATTTCGTCCGCTGTAGATCCGTCTCGTAATCTTGCCTTCCACGCACTGAAAGCTTTTTCCTTGGGGTTGTCGCCTTGACGTTTTGGATAAATAGCAAAGGCATTGTTAAATTCTTCCGAATATTCCTTTTTCGCGGCTCGTTTCTTTTCTTTCGCTGGTGTCGGTTTGGTAACGCCGTCGTTTTCTTTATCTTTATTTTTTTCTTTATCTTCTTTATATTTATCTTCTTCTGTTTCTTGCTTAGAAGTTACTTGCAAGTTTTTTGTATGGTTATCTCTATGTTTCAATAGGTTAGGAATTTTAACTATCATATCGTCATTACAACGTTGAGCAATCATCAGCCCAACGTCATGGCAACATTGAGCCAAGAATAAGAATTTTTTAGTGCTGATGTTAGTCTGACGCCCCCACCTCGATATGCTGTAAGTTACTTCACAACGGTCTGATGCATCGACGCCTTCGGCAACAATCTCAAGCATTTTGAAATAAAAACCATACCCTTCAAGCCCACACTTATCCTCCAGCCGAGCAATACGCTCGTCATTTCTGGCTGTAGATTGGTGCTTAAACCACTTCACCACCGCCCCCTTTTTGCTCAAAAACGTCTACTGCCATGATGAATCTATCTAACTTATCTCCTAAGCTTATTTTTAAATTCTTTATATCCTCAGCACTAAAAAAATATTCTGAATATGTAGCCTTGCGCCCGGTCGGATCATTTGTTTTACCTACTTTCTCAATCGACTGAATAGCCCAGTTGTAGCCGTGTAAAACAAAGATGAAATGGGCCAAGCGATATGAAGATGTAGCATTCTGAAAACTACGATGCGTCAGGCATTGCCCCTTAAGCAGCCGCGCAAGAGCACGGCCAGGCAAGCTATTTGTTCGCGGGAATTTTGGGGCGTTCATTTAAGCCGCCTTATTTTGCGATTCAATCCAAGCAAAAAATTTGGCCTCATCAATAAGCACTTTTCGCCCTATTCGGACTATCGCGCCGGACTGGGCTAGGCCATTAGTGTTTTCGTTGAATATCCAGGCACGAAGTCCGCCAGTGGTAAAGGCGGGGTACTTTTCTGCGAATTGATTTACTGTTGATAAAGTTGGCATTTTAATAATCTCAATAAAGAAAGTTTGCTTCCCGTTGTCGCGGGCTTTCCGCAGGGTTTCCCCTGCGTTGAGGTTATTAAATGTGTTTTGCTAGTTCTGAAACGGTGGCGGGAATGAAATGGCTTAATTTGGCTTGAAAGGGTTAGATTTGGCTGTGTATTTAGCCCATCTCCTATCAAAAGAACGTTTATTTAATGCTTTGATGAATCCAGTCATGGTCAACTCCTTATTACCATCATCGGGCTTTATGCCGTAACCAGTTGGCGGATTTGTGCATAATTGCGTCCATGCTTGGGCTTTAGTCGGCCTTACCCCATGCTCTAAGTAAAAAGCCTTTGTCATAACATCGATAACTTCAAACCAATCATCTTCACCGTTAGGCTTATGCAGTAAGCCTGACAATGCAAACTCGTTATTGTTGGGCTGAATAACCTTTGCACTTACCGGCTCGGTGGCTGCTTGGTCTTCTATTTCATTCCCCCCTACCTGGAATTGCAGCTTCAAATCCCCGCCCCATCCATTTAGTGTTGAATCTACAGGTATATGCTGATTGACTGAGCCAAGAAAGTCTCGACACTGATTAGCCGATATTAGCGGCTCGGATGTACATGAAAAGCTGATTTTTAACCCATCATCATGAACCCCTTCAACCCGCCAGCGTTTTGGCAAGCCATTGCGGTAGCTCTTTTCAATAGTGCATTCTGAATTACAGCCGCAAAGGTGTTGTTCGAGCTTTATGGGGTTATTCAACTCAGTTCCTTTTAACCCCTCGACCCACCCAAAAACAGGCTCGTGCATTTTCAACAAATCCATTTCCCTACTTTTTCTGCTATCTTCTCTGATGGAGGCATAGAGCGCATTGTCCCCCACTATCGATAAAGAAACATTGGACGAATGCCATTTTGGGCTAACACGAATATCATTAAATTCAAGGCCTCCGTCTTCCACTTGTTCATTCATAAAGCTTAGCAATAACTTTCTTTTGTCATCACTATCGGGAAAAAGTAGCTTTGCAATTTGCGCCAGAGTTAATTTTTCTGGCCAGTTTTCTCCTTGCAATGAACTGTCAATTACTCGCGCCTTCTTCCATAAAAATTTATTCTGCATCACACACCCCCGAAAATCTTTTCATTCATCGAAGCAACCACATTTGAAACATGCCCGTCTGATAGGTGGGCGTAGCGCTTCACCATCTGTAACGTTTTGTGTCCCAGTACCGCCGCTATATCCGCCATGCTTGCGCCATTCATCGCCAAATAGCTTGCTGTGCAATGCCGTAGGTCATGCCATGTAAAATCAGTTACCCCGGCGTTTTTTCTGGCTGTTTCCCACGGCTGCTGTAAATCAATCGGGTTCAGTGGGTTTTTAATGCCAGGGAATAGCAATGGCGTATCAAGCCGCCGAACCTTGGCGTGTTCCCGTAACAGCTCCAAGCAATGTCCCGCCAAAGGAACGCGCCGCCGGTCGCCGTTTTTAGTTTCGTGCAGAATTAAAAAGCCGTCCTTTAAATCAACATCCGACCATTTAAGGTTAAATAACTCAGCCTGTCTCATGCCGGTGGACATTGCCAGAATCACGCACATATAAAGCAATTTGTTTCTGGATTCTTTACACGCGATTAACAGGCGTTCCCGTTCGCCATCATCCAAGAACCGGACACGCCCACGCGCTGCTTTGGGTTTTTTGATGTTCTTCATCGGGGAATCTTCCAGCCACGCCCAATCCCGAACCGCTGTAGTAAAAACCGTGCTCAATGAAGCCATGTATCGTAATACGGTGGTCGGGCTGCGCGGCTTGCCTCTAAATTCCTCATTAAGCAGCTTTTCCTTAACTAGCGTTAAAGTGTCGGCTGTCACATCGGCCAACAACATATAGCCGATTTCTTCTTTCCAGCGCCGTAGGTGCAGGCCGGTATGGTCATCTTGGACTTTGGTGAGTTTTGCACCGGATAGATAGCGGTCAATCATTTCATCGACCGTGTGTTTTTTCGCTTCTGCTGTTTTGAAGTGTCGCCCTTCCCTTATTGCCGACTCGGTGTCTTGCGCCCATTTCTTGGCATCAGTTACCCGTGGAAAAGTAGCGATTTGTTGAGGATAACCTTTTAGTCTGACTCGTGCGGTGTAGTATGGTTTACCGTCTGCGGTTAGGCGTTTAGTAATTGTTGCCATGATTGCCCCTATAGGATAGCAACCGGCATTTTGATATGATGCTCTCAGCCATTGCTTAACCCAGAATTAAGTATTGGTAAGGCCTTGTCGGTGCTGATACACCCGCGAGGCCGCTTTGTTTCTAGGGTTTGATTATACACCCACGTGACACTCACGTGACAATTGAATATAAGAATGAGTAATAAATGGCAATAATAGGCAACAAGGAAAACAAGATAAGTTATTGAATTTAATGTTATTGATTGTTATTGAGTGTTGTGGTTTTTAGCATTTCTGGGATTCATAACCCCGGGGTCGGTGGTTCAAGTCCACCTATCGCCACCATACAAATCAAGCGCTTAGGTGAAAACCAAGTGCTTTTTTTATGCCTGAAATAAAAATCATCCTAATTCCGTCCCATTTCTAAAAAAAGTCGCAGCGACTGCCAATCGCCATATACACAAATCCCGAATCACTTGCGCATAATCCGCAAATCGTCCGGTCGGCTCAATTCAGTGGCGACCAGAGGGTAACCAGAGCCGTGCAACACAACTCGTCCGTGTAAGTATCGCCTCAGCCCTCGTCACAGAGTTAAACCATCTCCCCTTTCGTAGCTTGGCGCCCAAAGGTACGCGGCATTCTTCATAACGTAGGGGATTGAGCGGCCCCCTCTCGCATAATGTAAGCTAAAAACGCTGTTAGGCGATGATCTCTAAACTCCAAAATGTATTGTTTCCCCATAAAATTCGCGTTACGCTACATGCCCCTGAGCTTGCTCTATAGGGCAGCGCCGATCTGCTGTTGGATTTATTGGATTTTGAGTTATCTGGAAAACACACATGAAGGAAGTTGTTGCCCGCTTTGCATCCCTATCGCCCGCAAAGCAGGCTCTTTTACAAAAGGCACAAAAAGCTACCGGCTCCATCGGCCTGAAGGAAGAACCGATCCCCCCCCGGTCTGCCGGCGAAGCGCATCCCCCGCTGTCTTTTGCTCAACAGCGCTTGTGGTTCTTAGATCAGTTGGAAGGACCTAGCGCCACTTACAACATGCCTAACGCCGTCCGTTTGGATGGCCGCCTTGATCTGTCCGCTTTCGAAGCCGTCTTCCAGGAAATCGTCCGCCGCCATGAAGTGTTGCGAACTAATTTCATCCAACAAAATAGCCGCCCGGTACAGCTTATCCATGCCGAGATTGATTGCCGCATCCCGGTCGTTGACTTGCAAAACCTGCCTGAAGCGCAACGGGAAAGCGCATTCGACCGGTTGGCGGAGCAGGAAGCGAGACGCCCTTTCGATCTGGCCCAGGACCGGCTGCTACGCCTGAGCCTGGCCCGTCTGGCGGCTGATCGACACATCCTGCTGATCAACATCCACCACATCGTTTCCGACGGCTGGTCGAACGGCAATGTGCTGCTGCGCGAAGTCCTGGCCTTATACGAGGCGTTCTCTGAGAATAAGCCCTCGCCGCTGCCTCCGCTGCCCATCCAATACGCCGACTTCGCCTGCTGGCAGCGCGAATGGCTAAGCGGCCCACGATTGGACAACCAAATCGCCTACTGGCAAAAACAACTGTCCGGCATTCCGGCTCTGCTGGAGCTGCCTACGGATCGGCCGCGCCCGCCGATACAAACTTTTACCGGCAGTACCCACTACTTTACCCTTGAGACCGAGTTACTGACGCAGCTTAAAACCCTGAGCCAAACCGCCGGCGCCACCTTGTTCATGACCTTGCAAGCCGGTTTCGCCGCGCTGCTCGCGCGTTACAGCCGCCAAGAAACCGTGGTAGTCGGTTCGCCGATCGCCAACCGCAATCGTAAAGAGCTGGAACCCCTGATGGGCTTTTTCGTCAATACGCTGGTGCTGCGTACTGAATTTATCGACGCCCTCACCGGACATGAGTTACTGGCGCAAGTCCGTCACACCTGCCTGGAAGCCTACCGCCATCAGGATGTGCCGTTCGAGCGTTTGGTCGAAGCCATTAAACCTGAGCGTAATTTAAGCTTCTCCACGTTGTTCCAGGTCATGTTTATTCTGCAAAACCAGAACGAGCAAACGGCCGATCTGCATATCGGCGACTTGCGCATGTCCACCATCCCTCAAGCCGCGGCCTCGTCGATGTTCGACATGACCCTCAAACTGGAGGAGCAGAACGGAACATTGCAGGGAGAATTCGAATACAACACCGACCTGTTCGATGCGGCCACCATCGAACGCTTCGTCGCCCACTTCCGCACGCTGCTGGCCGGCATCGCCACTCATCCAGATTGTCCGGTGGCGCAACTTCCGCTGCTGGATCAAGCCGGACGCCAACAACTGCTGCTAGACTGGAACGCTACCCGACACGACTATCCGCTCGAACAAACAGTCTACCGTTTGTTCGAGCAACAGGCCCGGCAACACCGCGATCGCATCGCGTTGCTGTGGGAAGGCGAACAACTGAGCTACGGCCAATTGAATGCACGGGCCGATCTGCTGGCCGGCTATCTGTGTAAACTGGGCGCAACGACGGAAACCCTGATCGGTCTGTGTGTTGAGCGCTCCATGGATATGGTGGTGGGCTTGCTGGGCATTATGAAAACCGGGGCGGCTTACGTACCGCTAGACCCGGCCTATCCGAAAGACCGCCTGAACGCGATGATCGCCAGTTCCGGCCTTTCGCTGTTATTGACGCAGCAAGCCGCTGCGTCGGCCCTGCCCGCTTGCGCGGCCCGCCTGGTTTTCCTGGACAGCGATTGGCCCGCCATTGCCGCAACGCGCCACCCCATTACCACCGGCCCGGCATGCACTGACAGCTTGGCTTATGTGATCTACACCTCCGGCTCCACCGGCCAGCCCAAAGGCGTACAGATTTCCCACCGGGCCTTGCTCAATTTCTTGCTGAGCATGAGCAAACAACCCGGCCTCAGCGCTGATGAAACCCTGCTGGCGGTCACCACTATTTCTTTCGACATTGCCACCCTGGAACTGTATTTACCGCTGATTCTCGGAGCGCGCATCGCCTTGGTATCGAGAGAAACGGCAGCAGATGGTTTTGCGTTGCTGGAGGCAATCAATAGCTCGCAAGCGACGGTCATGCAGGCCACTCCGGCGACTTGGCGGCTGTTGTTCGCCACCGACGGGCGCGGCGCGCTACCGCTACGCCGGATTTTCTGCGGCGGCGAAGCCCTGACCGGGGAGCTGGCCGACCAGCTTTTGAACACCGGCGCAGAGGTATGGAACCTGTACGGGCCGACCGAAACCACCGTCTGGTCGACAGCCAGCCGGGTGCTGCCGCAACAAGACGGCGTCGAAATCGGCAAGAGCGCCAGCGCCTCGATCGGTCGACCGATTGCCAACACACAGACTTACATAGTGGATAGCTTTTTCCAGCCGGTCCCGGTTGGCATTCCCGGTGAACTGCACATCGGCGGAGACGGTCTAAGCCGAGGTTATCTGGGCCAAGCGGCGATGACCGCCGAACGTTTCCTGCCCGATCCTTTCGCCGACACGCCCGGCGCTCGCGTATATAAAACCGGGGACTTGGTACGTTTTCTCAACAGCGGCCAAATCGCCTTTTTGGGCCGGGTCGATCACCAAGTCAAGATTCGCGGTTTCCGCATTGAGCTAGGCGAAATCGAAGCAGTACTCAGCCGCCACCCGGCAGTGCGCAATGCGGTGGCCGTATGCCGGGAAGACCGCGCCGATCAGCAACAGTTGCTGGCTTACGTGGAGGCCGATCCCGACTGGCAAGAAGAAGCCCCCGATACAATTTTAGGCGATGTCCGGATTGAAAAATGGCAAACGGTTTGGGATCAAACTTATCGCACCGCACAACCCGCTGTCATGGATGATTTCGACACCAGCGGCTGGCTGAGCAGTTACACCGGCAAACCGATCCCTGACTCGGAAATGCAGGCCTGGGTGGACGGCACGGTCGAGCGTATTTTGGCCTTGCAACCCTCCCGCGTCATGGAAATCGGCTGCGGCACCGGCTTGTTGCTGTCGCGTATTGCGCCCAAAGTGCAAGCTTATGTTGGCGTGGATTTTTCCGCGGCAGTGCTCGAACGCCTGCACCAGAAAACCCAAACCTGGGGCTTAAGCGGAGTACAGCTGCTTCGGCGGGAAGCGAACCGGTTTTCTCCGAATGAAGCGCAAAGCTTCGATACGATCATCATCAATTCGGTTATCCAGTATTTTCCCGGCCTGGATTATCTGCTGACGGTGCTTGAAGGAGCGGTCAACGCGATCAGCGACGGCGGTTGCCTGTTTCTCGGCGATTTACGCGCCCTGCCGTTACTGGAGCTTCAGCACGCCTCGGTGCAATTCCATCAAGCCGATGCCGCCTGCACCTGCGAGGAATTGAGCCGCCGCGTGGCCGGTCAAACCGAGCGCGAAGAAGAGCTGCTGCTGGACCCGCGCTTCTTTTCCGCGTTGCAAGCGAGACTGCCGCGCATCAGCGCCGTTGAGTTTTTCCTGAAACCCGGCACCGCCGCCAATGAAATGATTAAATTCCGCTACGATGCGGTACTGCGCATCGGCGGCGCAACGCCTGGGCCGAGCCTCGATACGCAAAGCCTGGATGCAGGAAAAGTCGCACTAAGTTTGGAAGACCTGCAGGAAAAACTATCCGTACAGCCGGAAACCCTCCTTGTCAAAAACCTGCTAAATCGACGACTTTCAGAGGATGCGCGAATACTGGAATGGCTGCGTAGCGGCTTCGGCACCGTCGGCGAAATGCGTACACAGTTGCAGCATGAACAGCCAGCGGGCTTCGATCCTGACGCACTGTGCCAGCTCGGCGAATCGCTTGACTATACGGTCGCTCTCGGTTGGGCCGAAAACGAACCGCAACGCCGCTTTGACGCGGTTTTTTACCGCCATAACAGCCGTAATGCCGGTCGCGGCATCGCCTTTCCGGTCGACGTCCCGGCAGATCGGCTGGAACAATACATTAACGATCCGGGTCGGAACTCTCGCACACGACTGTTGGCGGCAGAACTGCGTCGCCGTCTGGAAGAGCGCTTGCCCGCCTACATGGTGCCCTCGGCCATCGTTTGTTTGGACAAGCTGCCCTTGACCCCGAACGGTAAAATCGACCGCCGCGCCCTGTCCGCTCCCGACATGACCGGACTCAAAGAAGACTACGTGGCGCCGCGCAATACCGACGAACAGCGCGTGGCCGCTATCTGGACCGAAGTTTTGGAAGTCGAGCGCATCGGCGCCAACGACAATTTTTTCAACTTGGGCGGGCATTCCCTGTTGGCGGTCCAGGTTATCTCCAAAATCCGCGATGCTTTTTCGGTCGAGCTGCCTATCCAGGCCCTGTTCGATGCGCCCACCGTAGCGCTGTTAAGCGAGCGCCTGCTTGCCGACGCGGCCAATGTGCAACCCGTGTCTGCACCGATTCAAGCACTGTCTGCGGAAGAACGGGCCGCCGCGCCGTTATCCTTTGCCCAGCAACGGCTATGGTTCCTCGATAAACTCGAAGGCGCCAGCGTTACTTATCATATTTCCGGCGCGGCGCGCATGACCGGCAAGCTGGACGTTACCGTGCTGGAGCGCGCTTTCAGCGAAATCGTGCGCCGCCACGAAGTATTGCGCACCCGCTTTGACGAACGCGACGGCAGCCCGTTACAAATTATCGTGCCTCCGGAACCCTTCCGGTTCCGCCAAGTGTCGCTGGAGCAGTTGTCCGAATCCCTGCGCGAACAGGAAATACAACATTGGCTGGCCAGCGAAAACGAACGGCCTTTCGCCCTCGCCCACGAGCCGCTGCTGCGCGTCACGCTACTGCGCCTGGATGAAACCAGCCATCTGCTGCTGATGACCCTGCACCATATCATTTCCGATGAATGGTCGATGGGCCTGCTGCTGCAAGAAGTGGCGGATTTGTACCGCGCCTTCGGTTTAAACCAGCCTTCGCCCCTGCCCGAACTGCCGATCCAATATGCCGATTACGCTCACTGGCAACGGCAATGGCTGTCCGGGACGCTGCTCTTAAGCCAGTTAAGCTACTGGGCCAACCAGTTGGCCGAAGCGCCCGCCCTGCTGGATTTGCCGACCGACCGGCCCCGTCCGCCGGTGCAACGCTACCGTGGCCGCAGCCAGTCGTTTAGCGTTGAAGCCGGGCTCACGGATCGGCTCAAGCAACTGGGACGATCCGCCGAGGCCACGCTGTTCATGACCCTGCTGGGCGGCTACGGCGTGTTGCTGGCCCGCTACGCCCGCACTGCCGATCTGGTCATCGGATCGCCGATCGCCAATCGCAACCGTACCGAACTGGAACGGCTGATCGGTTTCTTCGTCAACACCCTACCGCTACGGCTGGATTTATCGGGCAATCCCAACACCCACGAATTATTGAGCCGGATACGGCAAACCGCGTTGGCCGCTTACGCGCATCAGGATGTGCCTTTCGAATACATCGTCGAAGAACTCCAACCGGAACGCAACCTGAGCCACGCGCCGCTGTTCCAGGTGATGTTCGTGCTGCAAAACGCCCCGGCGCCGGATATGGCCGTGGAAGACCTGCATTTGGAAATGCTCGATTCCGCCTCGCCTGCGGCCAAATTCGACCTGACGCTCTCGATTGAAGAAGTGGCCGGGGAACTGCGCGGCGTTATCGAATACAACACCGATCTGTTCGACGAAGCAACCATCCTGCGCTTCATCGCCCACTACTGCCGTTTGCTGGCCGGTATGGCCGCAACGCCGGACAGTCCGGTCATGGCCTTGCCGCTGCTGAATGAGGCCGAACAGCGGCAGATTGTGTTCGACTGGAATGCGTCTCCAGCCCTGACGACCCCATTCGCCATTCAGCAAATGTTCGAAGCGCAAGCGGCGCAAACGCCCGATAAAATCGCCTTGGCCCATGCTGGAGCGACCCTCAGTTACGCTGCATTAAACCGGCTGGCCAACCGGCTGGCTCACCAATTGCGCATCCTGGGCATAGGCCCGGATGTGCCGGTCGGTCTGTGCCTGGAACCGTCGTTCGAGATGATCATCGGCTTGCTGGGCATCCTTAAAGCGGGCGGCGCCTATCTGCCGCTGCTGCCGGAGACGCCGTCGGAGCGCTTGGCCTTTATCCTGAAAGAAAGCCAAGCTCCTCTTATCTTGACCCGCACCGAGCTGACCGATGCTATAGCCGATTGCGGAACGCGGGTATTGAGCATTGATAAACTGCTAAGCAACACCGCGCCGGAAACGAATCCCGGCGAGAAAACGCATCCCGACAACCTGGCCTATATCATCTATACCTCCGGCTCCACCGGCCAGCCCAAAGGCGTACAGGTGAGCCACGGCAATCTGACCCATTCGATCCAGGCCCGCCTGAAACACTATGACGCGCCTTTCACCGGCTTGCTACTGCTGCAACCGTTTGCTTTCGATATTGCCGGCGGCGGCATTTTCTGGAGCCTCTGCCAAGGCGGCTGCCTGTTCCTGGAACCGCGCAGTCTGGCCCAAGATCCCCGGCAATTGCTGGATCGTATCGCCCAAACCCAAGTTTCCCACCTGATCCTGCTGCCGCTGCTTTACGCGCCCTTGCTGGACTTGGCGGCAACGGCGGAACTGGCAAACCTCCGGATAGTGGTCGTCGGCGGCGAGCAAATGCCCGTTGAACTGGCCTCGCGCCACAGCGCAATGGCGCCTCAAGCGGCTTTGTTCAACGAATACGGGCCGACCGAAACGACCATCTGGAGCAGCGCCTTCCATGTGGAAAGCAAGACGCAACATAACATTATTCCGATCGGCAAACCCACCGCCCACAGCCGTCTTTACCTACTCGACGAACGGCTGAATCCGGTGCCGGTTGGCGTCCCCGGCGAGTTGTACATCGGCGGCGAACAGGTCAGTCGCGGCTACCTTCGCCATCCGGCCTTGACCGGCGAAAAATTCATGCCCGATCCTTTTGCAGCTGCACCGGGCGCTCGGTTGTATCGCACCGGCGATGTCGCCCGTTATCGTAGCGACGGCAATATCGAATTCCAGGGTCGCATCGACCAGCAAGTGAAAATCCGCGGTTTCAGGATCGAGCTCGGCGAAATCGAGGCGGCGCTTAAAGACCATAGCAGCGTCAACGAAGCGGCGGCCGTGGTAAACGCCCAAGGCAGCAGCAAACGCCTGGTAGCCTACGTGGTTGCTCAGCCGGGCAGCGTCGGCGACAGCGAAACCTTGCGCGCCTATCTGCAAACCAAATTGTCCGATTACATGATACCTTCGGCCTTCGTGTTTCTCGACAGCCTGCCGCTCACCGCAAACGGCAAACTCGACCAGCGGGCCTTACCCGCACCGGAACGCGACAGCCGCGAGTCGTCCTATCTGGCCCCGCGCACGCCGACCGAAACGCTGCTCGCCACCATCTGGCAGGAAGTCTTGGGCTTGCCGCAGGTGGGCGTTCAGGACAATTTCTTTAGCTTGGGCGGCGATTCGATCCTGAGCATCCAGATCGTCAGCCGCGCGAACCGGGCCGGTATCGGTCTGACCGTCAAACAACTGTTCCAGCACCAAACCGTTGCCGAACTGGCGCGGGTGGCCCCGGAACGGCAAGCGGTTCATGCCGAACAGGGAACGCTGAGCGGACCGGTGACGCTGACGCCAATTCAAACCTGGTTTTTCGAAGGAGCTTCGCCGGAACCGCAGTATTTCAATCAATCCGTACTGCTCAAGCTGGTCGCAGGACTTGACCCGAAGCACCTGGAGCGCGCCGTACACGCATTGATCATGCATCACGACATGCTGCGCGCCCGCTTCCATTGGCAAGAAGGGCAAGTTCGAGCCGAAATTGCCGACAACGGCGCTTTGCCTTTCAGCATCCATGATTATTCCGCTCTCCCGGCCGAGCAACGCGCCGCCGCGCTTTCGGCGGATGCGCTGCAACAGCAGACCAGTCTCAATCTATCCGAGGGACCGTTGTTACGGGTGATCTTTTACCGCATGGGCGACGGCCAAGCGGACCGCTTGCTGCTGATTATTCACCATCTGGTCGTGGACGGGGTTTCCTGGCGTATTCTACTCAGCGATCTCGACACCGCACTGAACCAATTGGGCCGCGTCGAACCGATTGCGCTACCCGCCAAAACTACCGCTTTCCCCTACTGGAGCGAACGACTCAAAGCCTACGCCGATGCCGAACAGGCTATCGCGGAACTGGCTTATTGGCAGGAACAATCCACCACGCCGACCCGGCGGCTACCGCTGGACACCAACGCCGACCCAAGCTGCAACACCCTGGATACCGCCGAGCATGTCACGCTGGCCTTATCGGCTGAATTAACCCAGGCACTGCTGCTGGAAACGCCGCAAGCCTACCGTAGCCAAATCAACGATGCGCTGCTAACCGCACTGCTGCGCACCTTTAGCGCCTGGACCGGCGACACCGGCCTGCGTATCGTTATGGAAGGCCACGGCCGCGAAGAATTATTCGACGATGTGGACTTGTCCCGCACCGTCGGCTGGTTTACCAGCGGCTTCCCGCTGGTGTTGCATTACCAAGCGGACGAAGGGATAGGCGCTTCGCTAAAACGGGTCAAAGAAACCTTGCGCAGCATCCCCAAGCACGGCATAGGCTTCGGCATACTGCGTTATCTGAACCAGGACGCCGACATTCGCACCGCACTGGCTGCGGATAGCGATGCGGAAGTCAGCTTTAACTATCTAGGACGCTTCGAACAAAATGCCGGCAGCTCGGTCTTGTTAGGCGAGGCATCGGAACCTACCGGCTCCGATCAAAGCCAAATCGGCCAACGGCGTTTTGTGCTGGAAATCAACGGCATCCTCAACGAAGGCCGCTTGCAATTGACCTGGACTTACAGCAAGCGCTTGCATAACCGGCAGACCGTTGAGCGCTTGGCCGAGAGCTACTTTGCCGAGCTGGAAGCCATTATCCGGCACTGCCGCAGTGAAGAAGCAGGCGGCTACACCGCATCCGACTTTCCTCTGGCCGCTGTGGACGATACCCTGTTAAACCGGCTGTTCGGGCAGTGGGGCGTCAACGTCGAAGATGTCTATCCGCTGTCGCCGATGCAACAGGGTATGTTGTTCCACAGTCTGTACGACGACGGCTCAGGCGCCTACATCATCCAGATGACCGGCAACATGGCCGGTGTGTTTCAGCCCGCCGCATTCCGTCAGGCTTGGCAGCGCGTGTTGGATCGCCATCCGAGTTTGCGCACCGCAATACTGGCCGAAGGCGGCGCGGACCCGCTGCAAGTGGTGATCGGCCGTGTCGACCTGCCTTGGCAAGAGCTGGATTGGCGCGATCAATCCGCCGACCGGCAACAGGCAAACTGGGCGGAATTGCTACGAGCGGACCGCGCCCAAGGTTTCCGTATGGACGAAACGCCGCTGATGCGCTGCACTTTGGCGCGGCTAGAAGAAAACAGCTGGCAATTCCTCTGGAGCCATCATCACCTGCTGACCGACGGCTGGTGCCTGCCGATCCTGATGCGGGAAGTCCTGCATTTTTACAGCGCTTTCGTTAATGGCCGCGACGATGACCTTGCCGTACCACGCCCGTACCGGGATTACATCGCCTGGTTGCAACAGCAGGATTTGACGCAGGCGGAAGCCTTCTGGCGCGAAACCTTGCAAGGTTTCAGCGCACCGACCGGCTTTGGAGTGGATCATACGCCCAGCCCGGTCGCCATAGCGGAAACCGCCGTCTACCGGGAATGCGCGTTGGCATTGGATGCCGACACCAGCAGGGCGCTGCAACAGCTCGCGCAAAGCCACAGCCTGACGCTGGGCGTATTGATCCAGGGCGCTTGGGGCGTTTTATTAAGCGCTTACAGCGGCCTGAGCGATGTGCTGTTCGGCGCCACCGTCTCGGGCCGTCCGCCGCAAATTGCCGATGTCGACGCGATGGTCGGCTTGTTCATCAACACCCTGCCGGTGCGCATCCAGCTGAACCCCGCGCAATCGTTACTCGCCTATTTCACGGAGCTGCGCGATGCGCAACTGACCCGCGACGGCTATGCCTATACGCCGTTGGTGAATATCCATGCGTGCAGCGAGATACCGGCGCGCCAGCCGTTGTTTGAAAGCATCGTCGTGTTTGAAAACTATCCGATGGACGCGTCTTTGGAAGAGCAGGCCGAACTGCTCGCCATTGCTGATTTGCAGATTCAGGAACAAACCAACTTCCCGCTCACCTTAACGGCGGCCAATGCCACGCATATCCCACTCAAAATAGCTTACGACAAGGCTCGTTTCGATGAGGGCAGCGTCGCGCGCATATTGGATCATCTCGGCAACCTGTTGACCGGCTTGGTTGCCGCGCCGCAGCAAACCATTGCCCAGTGGTCGGACTGCTTGATCGGTGTAGAAGAGCGCAGAAAGCTGTTGGTCGCCTTAAACCAAACCTGGATAAAACGCCCCGAACACGACATGACTTTAGCCGAACTGTTCGAGGCTCAAGTCCGGCGCACACCATTCAGGATAGCGGCGATGTTTGCCGACCAACAGCTCAGCTATGACCGGCTGAACCGGCGGGCCAACCAAGTCGCGCACCGGCTCCGTGCGCTAGGCGTTGGGCCGGGCGTATTGGTCGCGCTGTGCATGGATCGCTCGCTGGACATGCTGATCGGGTTGCTGGGCATCCAAAAATCCGGCGGCGCTTATGTGCCGCTGGACCCCGGTTATCCGGCGCAACGGCTGGCCTTTATGCTGGAAGACGGCCAGGTGTCCGTCATCCTCACCCAACAGCATTTGCGCGCGACTTTGCCGGAAACCGGGGCGCAACGGGTCTGCCTTGACGAAAACGGCGGGGACGCGGCAGTTTTCAGCGAAGCCAACCCGGTTCGCCTATCCGGGCCGGAACACTTGGCCTATGTGATCTATACCTCCGGCTCCACCGGCAAACCCAAGGGCGTGCAGATTAGCCAAGGGGCATTGGTCAATTTCCTGATGGCGATGGCGGAAAAGCCGGGCTTGACCGAGAGCGATATTCTGCTGGGCGTGACCACCATATCCTTCGATATTGCGGGCTTGGAATTGTATTTGCCGCTTCTGGTCGGCGCCAAGTTGGCCTTGGTCAGCCGCGAAACGGCCACAGACGGCTACAGCCTATTGGCGGAGATGCAGCGGGTTGGCGCTACGCTGATGCAGGCCACGCCCATCACTTGGCGTTTATTATTGGAAGCCGGTTGGCAAGGCGCGCCCTTGCAGCGAGTATTGTGCGGAGGCGAAGGCTTCCCGCAGGATTTAGCTAGCCGCATGCGCCAGACCGGCGTCGAAGTGTGGAACCTGTACGGTCCGACCGAAACCACCATCTGGTCGTCGGCGCATCCGGTCTCCGGACAAAACCACGGCGAAGCGCACGAGTCCATCGGACGCCCGATCGACAACACCCGCCTGTACATAGTGGATCGCTGTTACCGGCTGACGCCCATGGGCGTACCCGGCGAACTGCTGATCGGCGGCGACGGACTGGCGCAAGGTTATTTCGGCCGTCCCGGCTTGACCGCGGAAAAGTTCATCCCCGATCCTTTCGGTAACCAGCCGGGCAGCCGCGTGTACCGCACCGGCGACCAGGTCCGTTACCGCGAGGACGGCAACCTGAGCTGTCTGGGCCGTATCGACCATCAGATAAAAATCCGTGGCTTCCGCATTGAGCTGGGTGAAATCGAAGCGCTGCTCAACCAGCATGCCGAGGTAAAACAGGCGGTGGTTAGCGTCTGGGAAGCGGGAGCCGATGATAAGCGGCTGATCGCCTATGTGCTGGCGGAGCACGGCGCTACCTTGGACGCGGACACCTTGCGCGCTGCGTTACGGGAGCAGTTGCCGACCTACATGGTGCCGTCCGATTGGCTGTTCCTAGACAGCTTCCCGCTCACGCCGAACGGCAAGCTGGATCGCGCCGCCCTGCCCGCGCCCAACCGTCAACAACGAGTCGCTTACACAGCGCCAAGCACGCCGACCGGGGCAAAGCTGGCCGAACTGATGGCCGAGGTTTTGTCCGTGGAACGGGTCAGCGCCGACGACGATTTCTTCGATCTGGGCGGGCATTCGCTGCTGGCGGCGAAGCTGGTTACCCGCATCGCGCAGGCGTTTCAACTCAGCGTGCCGCTGCCGGTGCTGTTTCAAAAACCGACCATCGAGCAATTGGCCGACTATATCGACACCACCTTATGGGCGGCACGGCAAGGCGCAGCCCCTGAAACCACGTTACAGGATGACGAAGAGGAATTTAGACTGTGAAATCCATTGATGCACTGATGTCCCGGCTGCGCGAGTTAAATATCAAGCTCTGGCTGGACGGCGACCAATTAGGTTGCCG
>Ga0208628_1000574_pt1 | contig 16865 bp, 10 predicted proteins | sample LakWasMet16_LOW5_2_FD_183864 | JGI IMG/M metagenome (GOLD analysis project Ga0208628, IMG submission 183864) | Freshwater sediment methanotrophic microbial communities from Lake Washington under simulated oxygen tension - Sediment Metagenome... | ecosystem: Environmental > Aquatic > Freshwater >... | reverse complement strand
ATTCCCCGGCAATCGCTGCCGCGCATACTTTTTATCTGGGGCTATACGCGGGTACTACCCGTTCGCATCAAATCGATGACGATCACCGAACAGAAATTCGATGCCTTCCTGAATCCGGTGCAGGTCGAAATTCAAATCGGGCTCGATGTCGTGAACCTGGCTTCGGGCAAGAACGACAAAATCGGCTATGGCGCCTTGACCTATTCGCGCGGTGCAAAAGACGCACAAGCCATTCTCAATCTCGCCAAAGCAGTCGAGTTGGCTGCCGACATTGTTTCCTTTTAGAACCGACGACCGGAGAAACGCATGTTCCTGAAAAACTCCCGATACAACGGTACGCCAACCATCACCACGCGCGATGCCGGCGGCCGCGAAGTACAGGCCCTGACACTGCGAAAATTGCCGGTGACCGCCGGCGAGCGAACCCAGGTTCACGATCACGACCAACTCGACGTGATGAGCCATCGCCGCAATCAGGACGGTACCAAATTCTGGCATATCGCCGATGCGAACAGCGACCTGGAAGCCAACCATCTGGTCGCCGTATCCGGCCGTTACATCAACGTTCCGGAAAAGTGAGATAACGATGGCACTGGCCAATTTCCGCGTTTATTTCGACGGCACGCCAGCCGACGAGGAACAACTCGACCTGTTCCGTGAAATTCGCGTGGACCAGGCGATTGGAATGGCCTGCGAAGCCGAACTCGATATCTACCTGTCACTCGATGACCAGGGCACGTGGTCGATGATCGAAGAAGAATTTTCCCAGGCATTCCGTCGTATTCGCGTTGAAGTGCGGATGGGCAAAGGTGAATTCAGTGCCCTGATCGACGGACCCATCGTTGCGCAGCGTTTCGAATTGGGTGCCAGTGCAGGAGAAAGCAAACTTACGCTGGTCGTGCACGACGACAGCGTGATGCTGAACCAGGTCGAAAACGTTGCCTTGTTCGAAGATAAAAGTCCGGACCAAATCGCACAGACCCTGATCACCGATGGCGGCCTGACGGCCGAAGTGGAAACCGTCCCCTCTGCCGGCAGCTCTTACACGCGCTATGTTGTCCAGCGCGGCACGGCGATGCAATTGTTGCGTGATCTGGCGCGACGGCACGGCATGTTTGCCTACGTCAAACCCGGCGTGCTTCCCGGTAAAAGCATCGGCGTTTTCGCGAAACCTTCGACGGTGCGCGGAGACGCGAGCGAATTATTATTGATTGGCGAAAAGCGCAATATCAGCAAGTTTTCCGTGCAACTCGACGCCTTGTTGCCGATGACGGTGCGCAGCGGCGATATTCAACTTTCCGATGGCAGCGTGCTTTCGAGTGAGGCCAGTACTTCGTCACTGGATCCCTTGGGTAGCGATGCCGTGCATTCTTCGCTCGCGCCCAAAGCGGTAAGCATTCTCAGCAGTAGCCGCGAAGAACAAAACGATCTTGATGCCGCAACGACCGCCGCCGTTGACCTGTCGTCCTTCGCCTATACCGCCAGCACCGAAGTCGATGCGAATGATTACGACACCGTTCTGTTTCCGTATCAGATCATCAGTGTCGCCGGCCCCGGCGGTTACCTTGGCGGCGACTATCTGATCAGCCGCGTGCTGCACGTTCTTAACGACAATAGCTACAAGCAAAACCTCACCTTGAAACGCAATGCGCGTTCCGCCGGTTCCAGCGGCGGCGGATTGCCGGGAGGCGTTTTCTGATGATGAATTCCGGTGCCGACCAACTGCTGATCGATCTTTCCGAAAAGCTCAACAACCGTTACTACGGCAAGTACCGCGGCGTCGTCAGCGATGTAAGCGATCCGGAAAACATCGGACGAATTCGTGCACGCGTACCGAAAATATTCCTGGATGTCGAAACCCACTGGGCCATGCCCTGCGCGCCGTATACGGGTGATAACGAGGGTTTCTTCATGATCCCGCCGGTCGGTGCCGGCGTGTGGATCGAATTCGAGGAAGGCGACTTGAACAGGCCGATCTGGTCCGGAGGTTGGTGGAAGAAGGACAAGACACCGAAAAATGAAAGCGGCAAGGAAGCGGCGACTACCCGGAAAATCATTCGCAGCAATAGCGGCCTGGTCGTTACGCTCGATGACGACGACAAGAAAATATCGATCAGCGACGACGGCGCGAAAAACTTCGTCACCATCGAAGTGCAAAGCGGCAAGATAAAAATCCAGGCGACATCGAAAGTAGTCGTCGAAGCGCCGCAAATCGAACTGGTCGAGAACGCAACGCACCCGCTGGTATTCGGCGACGACCTGCTCACCTTCCTCAACCAGATGATCAACATCTACACCACCCACACCCATCCCGGCGAGCTCGCCCTTGGCGTGTTTCCGGTCACACCGATGACTCCCGTTCCACCGATGCCGCCGGCAACGCCAGCGCTGCTGTCGGTGAAAGTCAAAACAGGATGAGGAACTGAAATGGCACTCAAAGCAGGCAGCGTCGCGAATTTTGCCGGCAGTTTGGTCGACGCGATGGACAAGGCCATGAAAAAGGAATGGCAGGCCGTCAAAGGCGTGCCATTGCCCGAACAAGGACAGGACGATCGCCGTCTTTTGTTCGCCGCGATTTCACAGGGCCTGTTCAATTTCCTGAAGGAGCACGAGGACGAGCTGATGGACAACATCACGATTCAACAATCGAACATCGGTTCGCCAATAAATTACAACGTTACGCAATTGGAATTGAATCTGGAGTCGAACTCATGAGCGGCCGCCATCTTGCGTTCCCGTTCCGGATCGGCAGCGATGGCCGCACCGCGACGCCCGCCAATCTGGACGAACACGTGCGCGGAGAAATCCTGCAGTTGTTGCTGACCAATGCCGGCGAGCGCCCTTTCATTCCAAGTCTAGGCGGCAATCTGCGGCGACTGGTTTTCCAGGGCAATGATGAAATCACGGCCGGGCTGGCGAAATCCAGTATCAGCCAGGCCTTGTCGTATTGGCTCGGCCATCGCGTGAAAGTAATCAGCCTCGATGTCGAAAATCTGGATGCAAAACTCGCGATCGATTTGAGTTACCAAGTCATCGATACCGGCGAACAACGTCGCGTCCGCTTCGAACACGGCGGAGGTGCCACATGAACACGAGTATTCGCGCCGGTAAAAAATTCGATGATGAAGTGCTGGCCGAACGCGCAAGAAATCTCGATGCGCGCGGTTTGAATGGCATCGCCCGCGTCTTCGTGAACCTGCCGCCTGCATCGGTACCGCCCGATGCCATGCTGGATGTCGAATTCCATACCACCAACGTACTCGCTGCGATACTCACTGCGATTGGTGGCGGTGCCAATCCGCATTCGATTTTCCCGATCACGGGCGGCAGCCGTTTGCGTGGTGGCGCGGCGGCGGGGCAAGTGCGCGTTACCCAGGTTCTTCCGGGCGCGGCACCAAACCAGTTGCGCTTGCAGATTATTCCGATTGGAGATTATTCCACTTATACCTTGTCGATAAATTTTGCCGGCATCGATCCACTGCTTTCGGAAATCGATTTCAAATTCAGGCCCGCCTGCTTCAACATGAATTGCGCAGGCAATGAAGGATTTCCGGCGCCAGCACCGGTACCCGACATCGATTATCTGGCGAAAGATTTTGACTCTTTCAAACACACGCTGGTGTGTGCGATGCAACAGCGGGTACCGAATTGGGAACCCACCAGCGAAGCCGACATGGATCAGGTGTTGATCGATTTGATCGCCGCCGATGCCGACGAGCTTTCGGACTATCAGGACCGTACGCTCAACGAAGCCTTTCTGGCCACTGCACGCAAACGCGTTTCCCTGGCACGCCATGCGCGCCTGATGGACTACCACATCCATCAAGGCAATCAGGCGACTAGCTGGTTGGCGATGCAGGTGCAAGCCGCAACGACAGTTCCGAAACGCACCGGCGTCTGGACAAATAAAAACTGGGAGGACAAAGGCAGCCAGGCATTTGTAACGACAACGGCAATGTCCTGCCATCCAAATCTTAATCGCCTGCAGTTGTATACCTGGGGCGGCAGCGTGACCGCACTCGATGCCGGCAGCACCAGTGCCGATATCGCATTGCCGAGTCCCTTGATCGCGGCCAACCAGGCTGATGCGAATGCATTGCGCGATTTGATCAACGGCATTTCGCCGCGCAGATTGCTGATCCAGCAACAACTCAATCCCGAAACCGGAACGATATTGGGGCGTGATCCAGGCGCGCGGCAATTGCTGGAGTTGCTGGACAATGCGGAATCCGTGCGTGACCCGATGGGCGGCGCCGCCGGCGAATGGTTCGTGCGCGTGTATTGGCGCGAAGCGGATCGCCTGACCAGACGTTATTGTTTCTGCACCCAATGCGACACTTCATTGCCCAAAGAAGACGTCAGTCTTTTTCATGGAAATATCGTGCCGATCAGCCACGGCAGACCGCATCGCACCGTATTTCATCCCGCAGGAACTCCCTTGGCAGTCGCCACTCCCAACAGTTTTTTATACACCGATGAAGCGCATTACGAATCAACACCCTGGGGCGTACTGGCAACCCTGCCGCATGCGCCACTCGCCTATCTTGAAACCGAAACCGGCGGCATTACTCCTGTTCGCAGCAGCTTGAAAGTTTCCGTTGCCGGTTTTGCCGCGCCATGGAACGAACAAAGCGACCTGATCGAATCACCCGACGACGCTTCGCATTTCATCGTTGAAACCGATGAATATCTCGATAGTCATATCCGTTTCGGCAATGGTCGCAATGGCCGCATGTTGCCGGAAAACGCCGCCGTTAGCTGCGACTACCAAGTCGGTGCCGGCATTGACGGCAATGTCGGCGCCGACACCATCACCGGTTATGACACTGCAGCCCTCGTCCAAGTTAGCGCAGTCTGGAACCCGTTTGATATTACCAACGGGCGTGAACCGGAACCGGTTGCAGAAATCATACGCCGCGTACCCGAGGCCTACCGCGCAAGACAATTGCGCGCGGTCACGCTGGAAGATTACGCACGCCGCGCCGAAGAATTGCCGGGCGTTGCACACGCGCATGCGAGTTATGCCTGGACCGGTTCGTGGCGCACCGTTCGCGTCGCGATTGATCCACGCGGTACCGATATTCTGGTCGAGCCCTTGAGACAGCAAATTGCCGATCATCTCGAAGCGGTCCGATTGATCGGTGAAGATCTTGAAGTGCGCCCCGCGCGTTATGTTCCGCTGGATATTTATTTGCGTCTTTGCGCGCATCCGGATTTCTGGCCGGAACATTTACGCCGCGATCTGGAACTCGAATTTTCCAATGGCTATACCGCCGATGGACGCACCGGTTTCTTCCATCCGGACAACTGGACATTCGGCCAGGCATTGCATGCTTCGCAATTGATTGGCCGTGCGCTTTCCGTGCCGGGCGTCGGTCGCGTACTTGTGGCAAGCATCAAACGCCTGCACGGACTGAGCGGACCCAGCCTTGGCATTCCCCTTGTATTGGAAGACGTGGACCATCCCGTCGTCGAACAACTATCCGTTCGCGCTTACGAAATCATCCAGGTCGTCAACGACCCGAGTCGTCTGGAAACCGGCCGCCTCAACTTTGAAATCCAGGGAGGTCGCCGATGAGCTGCAAACACGACTGTCCAACGCCGCCGCTGTTTCCGAAACCGGTATTCAATAGGCCGGCATTGGGTCGCATTGATTATCGCATCGGCAACTATGCCGATGTGCGAGGCCATTTGCTTGACCAGCTCAACAAACAACCGGTGCTTTCAAACTGGACCCATCGCGGCGCGGACGATCCCGGTATCGCCTTGCTGGAAGGCGATGCGATCGTCGCCGACATTCTCACCTTCTATCAAACCCTGTACGCCAACGAAACCTATTTGCGCACCGCGCAATGGCCGCAAAGCATTACCGATCTGGTTCGACTTACCGGTTACCGACTCGCGCCCGGCGTTGCCGGCGAAGCGGTTTTTGCATTGACCGTAAAAGGCAAATTGCCCATCACCGTGCCGATGGGTTTTGGCTTGAAGGCGCAGCTCGAAGGCATCGACAAACCGGTCGAATTTGAAACCCGTGCCGCCATCGATGCCGTTCCCGCCTTGAGTCTGTTCAATCTTTATCGGCCACGCATAACGCCACCGATTGATAACGGCTGCACCGAATTAAGGCTTTCCAGTTTGGCCGTCGAAGTGAAAGCCGACGACCGGCTTTTACTGGGTGAAGCCGTGGGGGGAACATCGCATCCTTCCCGTTTGAGCAATACGCAAATCGTCATCGTGGATGAGACATGGGATGCATTTGGTTATCGCTATATCCGCTTGAAAACGCCGATTCTGCGAAGCGGCTCGATTGCATCCCTGCAGGCCTACAAGCTGGGCGAAACACTCAAACATTTTGGCCACGGCGCCCCTGCCACGGTGGCCACCGTCGTGAATGGCGTGCCGAGTTCGCGCGCTACTTCGTTTACCCGAAACACCGATGCCGCCACTTCCACGGATGTAACGCCGACATTGGCCGCCAATCAAATACCGCTGGATCGCGAATTCAAAACGATCAATGTCGGCAATACGGTTTTGATCCAGGGTCGCTTCAGCAATTTGAGCGCGGCAGGCAAGGCACGTTTCACCATCGTTCGCCAGGTAAGCGCGGTCGAAAACGAATCGCTAACCTGGGGCATGCAATCGGGTGCTTCGACGATGCTGACCCTCGACAGCAATTTGCGCGTGATCAGTGACGGCTATATTTATGCCGATGCCGATATCCGGACCTTGAGTATCTTGCAGGTCACGGCCGATGCTTTCACTGTGCATGCGGCGCATGTGAGCACGACAGCGGCAAGCGGGCAGCACCTGAAATACTTTGGTAGCCAGGAACAGACGAAATACCTGAAAGGCCGCCGTCTGCTTTTTCTGGATGCCGACGGAGAATCTTTCGAAGCCCATGTCGATGCCGTCACCCTTGGCAATAGTGCGATCGACGGCTTTCATACCGTGTCGCTGAACCGCAATGTCAGTTATGCCGACTTTCCGTATGACGCGCCGACCATGCAGGTATTCGGCAATGTCGTCGATGCCTCGCAGGGCAAAACCATTGACCGGGTCGCGATTGGATCCGGTGACGCGCGCGCACTGTTCCAAAGCTTCGCGTTACCGAAAACACCGCTGACCTATCTTTTCGATGCGGCTCGTACACCGGCGCAGACGCCGGCGCTTGATGTCTATGTCGACGGCATTCGCTGGAAACAATTGGATACCCTGTTCAATGCCGGCCCGAAATGCCAGGTTTATATCGTTCGCGAAGATTCCGAAGGCACCAGCATCGTGCAATTCGGCGATGGCAAAACCGGCGCGCGTTTGCCGACCGGTCGCAGCAATATTGTTGCCGGCTATCGTGTTGGTCTCGGCGCGCATGGCGAACTGAAGGCGGGCAGCAAACCGCAGGCGACCGGAAAAATCGAAGGCCTAGACAAGGTTTTCCTGCCTGTCGAAGTCACCACCGGCGCCGATCCGGAATCCGCTGATAACGCGCGTCTGGCCGCGCCTGCAAAACTGCAAAGTCTTGGCCGTCTGGTCAGCCTTGCCGACTACGAAGCCGAAACCCGCATGTTGCCAAATGTGTTGAAGGCAAGCGCACGCTGGGCCGCGCCCGAAGGTACGCCGCTAATTGCATTAACCGTGTTGACACAAAGCGGTTCGGCTGCCGATCTCGCACAAATTCGCGATGCATTGACCGCCTACAGTCGCTGCCGCGGTCCGGCGCGCCATCCCGTTCTTGCGATCAACGGACTGAAGCAATTCGTGCATGTCGATGCCGTGGTTGGCTACGACCCATCGCGGCTGGTGGAAGACATTACGAAAGCAATCAAGCTTGCGCTCGGCCTGTCGGGCGAAGAAGCGAACGGCATCGATGGCAAGGACGGCTTGTTCGGTTTGAATCGACGCGACTTCCACCAGTCGATACATACATCGGAAATCATTGCCGCGATTCAAAACGTTCCCGGCGTCGAATGGGTTCAATTGCGTGCCGCACGCGCGTTGCCGCCGGGCTCGCCGCCGCAGACCGATCCGGATCAAATTCCGTTACCGACGATTAACTTGATTCCATCACCGCAGTTGCCATGCACTGCGCATTTTCTGCTGGCATTGCATACACGCCATCTGGTGCTGGGCTTTGTCTCGGCGCAAGCACAAGCGGAGTGTCCGACATGACGACGCGCATCGATCTTTACAAACGCCTGCCGGAAATTTATCGCATCCGCGATCTGGAACAGCAACCTGCCGGACAACTGGAAGCCTATGTCGGTTTAATCGACGAGGTGCACGGCGCGATTCGCGACGATATTGCATCGCTCGGTCGTGACGCCTTCATCGAAAGTTGTGCCGATTGGGTCATTCCGTACATCGCCGATTTACTCGGCACTTCGCATCTTTCCGGCGATCCGTGGACACTGCGCGCCGACGTCGCCCGCACCATCAATCATCGTCGCCGCAAAGGCACGCTCGGTGCGATTGAATCACTTGCACACGCTTTATCCGGCTGGGCGGTACACACCGTCGAAATGCGCGAGCGCATGGTCTGGAACCAGCACATCAACCATCTGCGTCCCGATGCCGGCGGTGTTCCGCCATTGGGTTTAAGCAAGTTCATCAGTGATGCGAGACGCGGCGGCACCGTGAATCTGCGCGACCCCGCTTTGCTCAGTTTACTCAACGGACCTTTCGATCCATTCGCGCATGTGGCCGATATCAAACCGGCCGCAGGTTGGCGCGGTTTATACAACTTGCCGAATCTCGGAATTTTCCTGTGGCGGCTTCGTGCCTATACCGTTGCACGCGTTAAACCGGATCCAGTGCAGTTTTCCATACCGGCGGCTTTGACGCCCGCTTCCGCAGCGGACGCGAATTTTGCGGTTCGACTCGAATTGCATCCGCAATCGGAACCGATGGTGTTGTTCAATACGCACCGCTTCCATGCCGACGACGAACCACCGAATATCAGCTCGCCCGATGCTGTTCCGGGACCGATGCCGTATGCACGTTTAAGTGCGGATACCCCGGCTGGCCGGCCCGAACACTATCTCGAAATTGCTCCGTATGCAGACGGCACCATCCCCGCACGCATGAATCGGCTGGGTTTAAGTTTCCAGATACCGCAAACGCTTTTCACTGCGACAACGCCATGGCGTTTCCGCGGCGCGAATTTATGCGCCTGGGAAAAAGGATTGCAACCGCCTTTGCGTGCGCATGAAATTGCGATTGATCCCGATCGCGGCCGCGTCGTGTTTGGTGCGATGGGTGCAACACAATCGGTCGAAGCCGATAAATTGCAAGCCGGCTTGTACGTATCGGCAACACACGGATTTCAGGGGCCGGTCGGTGCAGAACCGATTCCACGTCCGGCATCGCCCACCAGCTGGATGGAAGTTGCACCGATTATCGTTGCAGTGGATCCACTCAATACTCCGGCCAATACATTGCAGGCGGCGTTGACCAATCTTCAAAACCGGGCTCAACCCTTGATCATCGAAATCAGGGACAGCCAAATACATGACCTGGACTTGAGCACGATAGCGGGCACAAGCAATGAACTGGGCTTGCAGACATTGCGTTTGAATCGTTCATTGTGGATTCGCGCCGCCGATGGCGAACGACCGGTCATTCGACTGAAAAAACCCTTGGCTTTCCGTCCGCATGATGTGCTTGCTGCCGGCGCTCCCGCCATCATGGATTCGCTGATGGTGCGTCTGGAAGGCATTTATCTGACACGTGATAAAACAAGTTTTCCGGCCGGCAAACCGCTGATTGCACGTGCGGCCCTGAATCAACTGCATATCCAGGATTGCACGCTGGATCCCGGCGGTTACGCATTGTTGAATGGTGATCGCACGCCGATTTTCGAAACGATGCGTCTGGATAATGCCAACGGCTTTTTCGATCCCGATGAAATTCTGGCCTTCGACCAATCACCCGAAATCATTCTTGAAAATTCGATCAGCGGGCCACTGGCGATCGATGACGATTATTCCTTGAACGTGATCAACAGCATTATCGATGCAGGTGGCTCGCTGGAAAACACCTCGCCTGCCTTGGCGGTGGGTCCCGCAGACGGTAGCTGGGGCCCCGCGTTGACGGTATCGGGGCTTACCAGTTTTGGCGGGATGAGCGTGACCTCCGCTTCGGGAAAAGGCGGCATCTGGGTGCATGCGTTGCAGGTACTGGACACCCAAAGCGGCTGCATCAAAAACAGCTGGTTCGCCGCTACCGGCAATCGCCTGCCCTCGAATCATGCCTGCTTGAATGGAAGCAATGCCGATCTGCATTTCGTTGCCGAAACTTTTGGAAGTCCCGGTTACGCGCAAATCACGCGCGACAGCGATACACGAATTCTGGAACAAGGTCCGAACGATGACGAGATGGGCGCGTTCGGCTTCCAGCTCAATAGCCACAAGTGGAAAAACATTCAAATCCGTTTTCGGGAATACATGCCGGTCGGTGTTCGTCCGGTATTGATAGCAGTTACGTAAGGAGAACAGCATGAAAGGCGATTTTTCGAAGTGGGGACTCAAGCCCACCGATAATTTCAGCGGTGTGTTGCACCAACAAGGCCGTGTGCTGTTGGACCAGGACTGGAATGCGTCAACGCAAATACAGGCCTTGTGGCGCGAAACTGCAGGCCGCGATGTTATCGGCGGCGGACTCGTTGCCGTGCCGGTGGCGGAACCGGATGGATTGAAAATTCTTTCGGTAAAGACAACGACACCCGTGGTTGATCCTCTGAACGCGGCCAATGTCTTGTCGACAGTCGATGTCAAATTGAATCCCGGCCGCGCCTGGGTGGATGGAGTGCATTTGCATTACGGCGGCTCAGCGGAACTGCATGCGCAATATCTTTTGCCGCCGTTCCAGTCTGCAACGATTCCCGCCATTGCAGCAGGCCAGCGTGACGCCGTGATCCTCGAAGTCTGGGATGAAGCATTCAGTGCGTATCAAGACCCGCTGGAATTGCTGGAACCAGCGCTGGGCGGTCTCGATACCACCGAGCGTGTGAAAACCTGCATGGCGATAAAATTATTGCGACTTGCCGATGATCAAGGCTGCGGTGATTTGCCGATCGACGATGACTTTGACAGCAAAGGCAAGCTCACGGTAACGCCCTCAAACCTGATCCAGGTTCTTGGTGCATGCCCGGTACCCGATAGTGGCGGCTACACCGGTTTCGAACATTATTTGTACCGCATCGAAATCGCGACGCCGAATATCGCCAAGCAAGCGCGTTTCAAATGGTCGCAATTCAACGGCGGTCTGGTTGGCCGTGGTGAATTCACCGCAGGCGGTGCACCGGCTACCGGCACCGTCGCTGTTCGCGCCAATGCGCAAATGATCAATCAATGCGGACTCGATTCTTTTTATCTAGAAGCACTCGCATTCGACCCGGCCTTCGGCCACTGGCGAATTGTCTGCACCGCGAATGCGACTCTGGTAGCTGCCGATACTTTATCCTTGACCGGAATTGTTGGCGCATGGCCGTCAGGTTCCACCGGTTTTTTCCGCCTGTGGAACGGCATTGAACTGATCGCCGATTTTCCGACCGGCTTGACGCCCGCCAAGGAACTTAATGACGGCATCCTGCTCGAATTCGAACCCGCAGTGACCGACAATGCGAACTACACACCCGGCGATTACTGGACCTTTCCGGCGCGTGCCGCGAGTGTTGTATCGAATCCGGCCGCATGGCCGACTGACTCGCCGCCGCAAGGCATTCATTACCATCGCGCCGCACTGGGCATTCTCGAATGGACCGGCCCCGCACCCGCTACGCTGACACCGGACAATATCCACGACTGCCGGCAACCGTTTTTGCCCTTGGCGAAAATTCGCGGCTGCTGCACGGTTACGGTCGGCGACAACAAGAAAAGTTTCGGGCAATTTACCTCGATCCAGGCCGCCGTGAATGCATTGCCAGCCGAAGGCGGAACGGTTTGCGTGCTGAAAGGCATTTACGACCAAAGCATCGTGATCGAAAGCCGCGTCAACATCCGCATCCACGGTTGCGGTCCGGCTACCCGAATTCGTGCGGTCACCGACGATGCAGGCAATCCATTGCCGGCATTTTTCATTCACGACTGCGACGGAATCACGCTTGAAGACATGGCGATCGAAGCCGGACCGCGCAGCGCCGTGCAGATCGACAATGCCCGCCACGCCACCGTACGTCGTTGTCTCGTGCAAATGCGCGACTTGCCGACTATTTGGCAAGCGATTTATTCCCGCGGCGACGACATACTGATTGAAGAGAACACGGTCGAAGTATTGCCGCGCGAAGGTGGACCAAAACAAGCAAGGGTTCCGTCGAAAGCAGGCAGCCCCGATGCTCCTTCAGGCGTGAACACGCCGGCGGACAATGTGCTGGTCGGTTTCGCAACCCGTGGCGGCATTCAAATCGCCGGTGGTTCCGATCGCGTCCGCATTCTCGAAAACATCATTCAGGGCGGCATCTGGAATGGCATCACGCTCGGTAGTCTGGTGGCAGTGGATAAGGAAGACGAGGATCTGCCGGATCGCCCCGGCACAGCCGATCCGTGTGATCCCTGCAAACCGGTTGATGTGACCGACGATGATCCACAAGACGGACCGCCGAAATTCGTATCGGCCGGCGATTTGTACGACATCGAAATTTCGCGTAACCGCATTACCGACATGGGCATCAACGGCATCGGCGTAGTCCGCTTTTTCAACCTCGCCAATGGCGGCGATTTGATCGGCGTGCACGGCTTGCACATCTACGATAATTTCATCACCCGCTGCATGCGCCGCGATCTGGCGAAAGTCGGCAAGTCGATGGAATGGCTCGTAGGCTACGGCGGCATTGCACTCGCGAAAGTCAGCGACCTGCGAATCCTGCGCAATGAAATCATCGCCAACGGACCAAGTCATCGTGTACCGATTTGCGGCGTGTACGCGATCATCGTGCAGGGTTTACAAATTGACGATAACCGCATCATCGATAACGGCCAACGCAGCAAGGAACCGACCGACAATGTGCAGGCCGGTATCCGTGGCGGCGTGCATGTCTGGATCGTGTTACCCGCTGTCGAGATTTCGGCGAATACCAAGCCGTCTCATTCCATGCTCAAACGTCTCTCTGCCAGCGATGGCTCGACCACCGCGATGTTGCGCGACAACATCATCGTTGCACCGCTTGGTCGCGCGGTCACTTTTTTTGCACTCGGCCCCACCGTGATCGCGCGTAATCGCCTGGTCACGCAAGGCAGCACCGGCAAGGGATTGGACCTGATCGCCACCACGGTATTGCACGGCAATCTGGGCATCAGCAATGAATGGACCATCGGGCTTATTACATTCCTGATTGCCAAGTTGCTCGGAAAACTGCCCGATGTCATCAACAACGAAAACGAATGCCTAATCGCGAAAGTCTTCGGCGCATACAATCTCAAAGTCAAACCGCGAAGACTCTGGCCACCTTTATCCCGCCTATGGGGAACCGGAAAAACACTATTCACCGGAAACCAGGTGACGCTGGATGTCGCTACCGAACCGTTCGGATTCGCACTCAGCTCGATCGCCGTATTTTCACTCGACGATGTCGGCTTTACCGACAATCAGTGCGAAATCACCTCGACGAATGTCTTCTTGTTGACGGACGCAGTTGTCGCCGGCGGCAGCCTGCGAATGGCGGACAACCGTCTTTCGGAAACCTGGCAACACGTGTTCTTCTCCGGCTTCACACTCGGCGGCATGAATACCACCACCGACAATCAATCGACACACTGCCTGCGTGCCATGGCATTGCTGCCGAATATGCGCGTGTTTGAACACAATCTTGCGTTGGTTGAAGTGTTCTGTCCCGGCGCCTGCTCCGACAAAAGACATATTGCACCCCCGTCCGCTCCGGCCCCACCGCCGGGGATGATTGCCACTCCACCCGGGAGAGTTCCATGATGATCAACAAATCAAACAGCAATGAACGTGCAGAATTCATATCCCAAGGCGTGGATGGAGACAGCCTCAACCGGCAGTTTATCGAAGCGCCGTTGGCGGCAGCGCGGCAATCGGCAATCGGCACCGGTCTCGATTTGCTCGCCTTCATGAGCGCATTGCCCGATGCATTCATCGCATCGGAAAAACGCGAACTGAAAAGACTATCCAGGTCCAGCGACGACAAAAACGATCCGCGCATCGAGCGCCTGAAAATTTCGATTGAAAGTGCCGGCGAATTGCGAAGTACTGCAAACCTCGGCAAAGCCCGTCTTGAACGCGGACTGGTGTCTATGTCGGAAGACGGCAATGTATTCCACGGCTTTGTTTCCGATACCGAATTGCGACCACGTGAAAAACTCGTTGTTCGCATTTCTGCCGTTCGCGATGGTGAAAAATCGGAAAAATCCCTGTCCGCAACGACCGATGCCGATGGTTATTTCAGCATTTCGCTGGGCAAGGATACAAAGGCAAGACAAAAGACCGGCGCACCCGAAAGCAGCGTCACGCTTTCCGAAAGGATGAATGAATTGCTGATGCGCGTGAACGCAAAAGCAGATACGGCCGCCGACAGCAAAGCAGCTACCGAAAAAACCGCCAGCGCGACTGGCGAAGGCAATGAAATTCTGGCACGCGTTGAAATACTCGATGCAAGCGGGAAAATCCTGCACCAGGATTCGTCCGCATTGGTAGTCAATGCCGGCACTGCCTATCGTGAATATGCGATCGACGATAACGAAGCCGTAAAAACCCATGACCTCGGCAGTTACGCCGATATGAAAACGTCCGGAGCAGAAAAACCCGAAGCGAATAATCCCAAAGTGAACCCCGTTGCCGCGAAACCTGCAGGAGCTCCAGCGGCAAAAACGGCCGGCAAGAAACCCGCTCCCGGGAAGAAAAAATGAAGTGAGAACTGTATCGGGACATATTTACGGAGCGAGCTGCCGAGATGGGTGAACTTGCCGTGGCATCCAAAACCCAGGTAGCAGAGCCTGCGCCGGAAAAACGGGCGGTCTCGAACACTGCGGAAAATGGTTTAAGTATGGATGCCACCGGTATATCGGCAAGTTGTGCCTGCGGCGGCGAATGCCCAAGCTGCAAATCCACTCCTGATACTGCTCCGAACGAAAGAAAAACTCCTATACAGCGCGGGATTGCGATCGGAAAACCGGATGATGCTTACGAAACCGAAGCGGACCTGATTGCCGCACGCGTAATGCGAATGCCGCAGCCTGCCACGGCAGCGAATGATTTTGAACATTCCCGCATCAAGATCCAGCGCAGCTGCAGCAACTGCGATAAAAAGGAAGATGCTCTGCTGTTTCCAAAAATACAACGCTCTTCTTCGCGGGAAAATTCCGGTAACGTAACAGCGAAAGCCGGAGTGAAAGCCCGGTCACTCGACAACACGACTCTCACTTCCGGCGGCGATCAATTGCCTGCGGCGACACGTTCGTTTTTTGAATCCCGATTCAACCGTGACCTGTCCTCGGTCCGTCTGCATGCGGGCACTGCTGCCAACGATTATTGCAACAGCCTCGACGCACACGCCTTTACCTTCAACAACCATGTCTGGCTCGGCAAAGGATTGCAGGCATCACCTTCATTCGTGCTTGCACACGAGCTTGCGCATGTCGTGCAACAGACGCAGCCAAATATCCTGAATCGGCAAAGCAGCGATGAAGCCGGTTTAACGCGGGCTCGAGCAGCCTCGCACAATACCGTTCAACGTCTGCCGTTCTGGGTTCCCATTGATACAAAACTCGGCGATGTCATGTCGGGCTCCGCGATTCATGCCGAGTTGCTTAAAAATCCGGAAGGAAAAAACAAGGTAAGCACCGAAGCGCCGGTGCCCAACGCCAATCGAAAGGACTGGGGTTTGGGCTTGCAGGGCTTTGCGGATTTATATCGGGCTTCCAGTCGCGTAGGGGTATTTTTTCAGGCTCCGACCGGCCTGATCAGGGGTGATCAGGGTGGATTGGTGCGACATACCAATCCGGCAAAACCAAACAGGGCCGGCACGACACCGAAACCCGTGCTGACCAAAGCGGGAACCATTGATGATATTGGCGCCGGGCCGAACGATATTGAACTCGGCGAATTAAAGCCTGCGGTAAAAAGCGAATTGGGCAAAGGCAATGAACAGCTGAAACACTATGAAGAGGGCTTTAAAGATACGGCGAAATTGGTAAACAAGTGGGGATCAGACCACAAGGCGCCCGGTACCTGGAAGCTTAATTCGGTCAAGCGTTTGCCAGACAAGGACGTTGAAGTTGCCGACAAGCACAAGCCCGGCTCCGCAACGGCACCAGACCGCGATCTTGCACTGGCGGACATCGATGAATCTTCCAGCGGAACATCCAAATATTCCGTGAAGAAAATATTCATGCCGAAACCGTATCTGGGCCAGAACATTCCCGGGAAATTGTCCATGGAACCGTTTGGCCAGGGCTTGTGGATGTATTACGCAAAACCCAATGATTTTTCGAAAGCACTCGATACAGGAAAATTCAAGAGCGACAAGCCTTACATGAAGGCAGCGAAAGCGGTGCAGGACGAAGTGATCGGCAATTTGACCAAGGGCCCGAAAAAAATCACGCTGCTTCACCGTCATCGCAATGCAGTCGCAACTCCGCACATAACGGCGTTGTCCGCTCCGGCAAAAATTCTGCGCAAGGACAAGCCGGCAAAACTGAAAGACCACTTCGATCTGGCAGCTTACGAAAAATGGGATAAGAGACGCAACGAACTGGGCCTGGAAGTCCGTGGCAAAGGTACCGCCAAGGTGGCGGACGATCCGTACAAGAAACTCGAATTCCTCGAACACGCGGTCAAGGCGGAGAATCAGCTTCATTCAAAAGCGCAGGCTCCGAAATTCCCGACCACTTCGCAATTGAAAGAACAAATCAAGA
>Ga0208628_1000571_pt1 | contig 17004 bp, 15 predicted proteins | sample LakWasMet16_LOW5_2_FD_183864 | JGI IMG/M metagenome (GOLD analysis project Ga0208628, IMG submission 183864) | Freshwater sediment methanotrophic microbial communities from Lake Washington under simulated oxygen tension - Sediment Metagenome... | ecosystem: Environmental > Aquatic > Freshwater >... | reverse complement strand
CGGGTTCCTCTCGTACGGGCTGGGAGTTCGCTTCCAGTTGCTCTCCACCTCATCTCTCAATGACGCAGTTACCTTCAGCTACGGATCCCAGGCGTGGGACCCGGCGGGGACCTTCCCCCCGCTGACCACGGGCGCCCGGAGGCGCACCGCGCCCGTCGCTTCGCGACGGTGAGGCGCATCGGGCTGGCGCCGCGGTCGCTCTCCAAGATGAGACCAACGCTCAGAGGTGGGGCTACAGACGTCTGTAGGCGGACGCGGATCCGAGCCCGGGGGACTGTGGGCGTGGGCGGGTGCGCCCGTCGCTTCGCGACGGTGAGGCCGGGGACTGAGGACGTGGGCGGGTGCGCCCCTACGGGTGAGGCCGGGGACTGAGGACGTGAGCGGGTGCTCTTCGGAGAAGGCTCTACAGCCGGTGCCAGATCGCTCGCAGGACGCCGAGCCCCACGAAGATCAGCGTCAGCACGATCCAGAGGACGATCTTCCCGGCGCCGCTCTTCGCCGGCTGCGGCGCTCCGTACTGCTGCATCCCGGGCTGCTGGCCGTAGCCCCCCTGCTGCTGACCGAAGCCCTGCTGCTGGCCGAAGCCCTGCTGCTGACCGAACCCGCCCTGCGGCTGGAAGCCCGGCTGCTGGCCATAACCCCCCTGGGGCTGCATCCCGGGCTGCTGCCCATAGCCCGGCTGCTGCCCATAGCCCGGCTGCTGTGGCATCCCAGGACCGCCCGGCCCCGCCATGCCGCCCAGCCCGAAGGCCGAGGCGTCCACCGCCAACGTCGAGGCGATGCCGCCCGGCTCGTTCTGCGGGAGCCCCGCGAACATGTTGGGGCTGCCCGGCCCCTGTTGCGTACCCGGCTGCGGCGGCTGTCCGTAGCCACCCTGCTGCGGCTGCTGTCCGTAGCCACCCTGGGTCGAAGGTGCCGGCTGCTGTCCGAAGCCTCCCATCGGACCGCCCGGCCCTCCCAGGCCGAAGGCCGAGGCGTCCATCGCGACGGTCGATGAGGACACCGCCTGACCCTGCTGGGGCTGCGGCTGCTGACCGAAGCCGCCCTGCGGCGCCTGCGGCTGCGGGGCCTGCTGCTGACCGAAGCCACCCTGCGGCGCCTGGTGCTGCGGAGGCTGAGCCTGACCGAAGCCGCCCTGCGGGGGCTGGTGCTGCGGGGGCTGGTGCTGCGGGGGCTGGTGCTGCGGGGCCTGGTGCTGCGGGGGCTGGTGCTGGGGCGCCTGCGCCTGGCCGTAGGAAGCGGGGCCGGGGCCCGGGACCAGATCGCGATCGAAGCCGAAGGAGGAGCTGTCGACGGCGATGGTGGACGCGACGCCCATCTCCTCTTCCGTCGAGCTCACCGGGGTGGGATCGGGCTCACGCGGCGGCGGCGGGGCCATCGGGCGCTGCCCGTAGGAGGGAGCCGGGGCGTGCCCGGGGAAGGGCGACGCGCTCGGACCGCTGCCGCCCTGCGGCCCGGAGGGAAGCCCGAAGGATGCGGCGTCCATCGCGATGGTGCGCGCGGCCTCGACCTGATTGGCCTGCGAGCCGTGGCCCATGGAGGCGCCCTCGTCCTGGGAGGCGATCATTCCGCCCCCGAGCGAGGCCGGGTCGAGGGAGGCCATGCCGCCCATCATCGTCTTGGCGAACTGCCCCTTGTTTCCGGGCGGCGGCGGCGCGGCGGACGGACCCCGCGGCGACACGGGGGGCGCGGCGTCGTGGGCCATGAGCATGGTGCCCTTGAACTTCGCCTGGGGCCGCGCTCCGGCGCTCTGCAACACCTGCCCGCAGGTCGTGCACTTCGGGGTACCGTCAGGATTCTGCGCGCCACAATTCGGACAGAACATCGTCATCCACCTCATTCGCCGTCGACCACGCGCAGCGCGCACGATCGCGAGCTTCCAGACCGTCGTCGGAGGGCTTCGTTCACCCGGGTCGGGACGCTATCCCGTCCCCTCTGTGAACGCCACTCCGCAACAGCGGCGCGCGCTGATCCGTTGCGCCCGGGACGCGGCCGGGCGTAGGCCTCCGTCCACGTCATGGCCAACGCCTCCCAGGACCGCCCGAGCCCATCGCCCTTCACCGGCTTCGCCGACCCCAGCCTGGGCTTCTTCCACGAGCTCGACTCGCACCAGGACCGCGCCTGGTTCATCGAGCACAAGGCCCTCTACGAGGAGCAGTGGGCGCGTCCCCTCGCTGCCCTTCTGGCGCAGGTGTCGCCGCGCATCGCTCGCTTCTACAAGGGCCTGCCGCTGCGCGAGCCGAAGGTGTTTCGCATCCAGCGCGACGTGCGCTTCTCCTTGGACAAGAGCCCCTACAAGACCCACGTGAGCGGGCTGCTCGCGCTGCGCGGCGGCTCCGAGGCGGTCGAGTCCCCGGCCGCGCTCTACGTGCAGCTCGGCACCGAGAGCTTCGTCGGCGCGGGGGTGTACTCCATGGCTCCGCCGCTGCTCCGGGCGTGGCGCGAGATGCTCCTCGACCCTCGCCGCGGGGCCGCGATGGCGCGCCTCGTCGACGAGCTCGTCGCCCGCGGGTTCAGCGTCTCGGCGATGGACTCGCTCAAGACCGCGCCGCGCGGCGTCGACCCCGAGCACCCTCGCATCGCGCTGCTCAAGCAGAAGGGCCTGGCGCTGGGCTTCCCCGCCATCCCTCCGGGGATGATCGGCACCGCGGGCTTCGCCGACTGGCTCGTCGACCGCGCGGAGGAGACCGCCCCGGCGGTGCAGAAGCTCGCCCGCCTGCTCGACGGCTGACAGAAACTGGAGCCTCGCGGCGCGGTCGCGCTCTGCTCCGTCGCCAGAGGAGACGGACCGATGCCCCTGGAGACGATCGAGATGAGCGCGGTGATCGCCGCGGCCCCGGACGACGTGTACGCCGCGTGGATGACCGCGAAGGGGCACGCCGCCTTCACGGGCGCCCCCGCCAGCATCAGCGCGCGCGCTGGCACCCGGCACACGGCCTGGGACGGGTACATCCACGGCTGGGTGCTCAAGGCCGGCCCCGGTCGCAGGGCCACTCTCGCCTGGCGCACCAGCGACTTCGCGCCGAGCGACATGGACTCCCTCGTCGAGCTCTCCATGGAGCGCGCGAAGGAGGGGACGCGGGTGAAGCTCACGCACTGGGAGCTCCCCGAGGGGCAGGGCGAGCGCTACACGAAGGGCTGGGAGGAGTTCTACTTCGCGCCGCTCGCGAAGTACTTCGCCGCGCGCACCGCGAAGAAGAAGACCGTCGCGAAGAAGGAGCCCGCCGCGAAGAAGAAGCCCGCCGCGAAGAAGAAGCCCGCCGCGAAGAAGAAGACCGTCGCGAAGAAGCCCGCCGCGAAGAAGAAGCCCGCGCGCGGCTGAGACCATCGCCAGGCGCCTCGTTCACAGCAGGAGATCCAGCGCCACCCTGGACAGCACCGGCTTCGGGTGTTACCTCCCCCGCCCTTCCCACTCCGCGGTGTACGACCCTCCAAACCCCTTCAACGGGCCGGGAACAGCCACCGCAACCCATCGACAGGAGATACCAGACACCATGCAGCTCAACATCCAGCCCGACTACCCCGTCTCCACGATCACCTGCGCCTGCGGCAACGTGGTCGAGACCCGCACCACCCGCGGGAGCTTCTCCACCGACGTCTGCGCGGCCTGCCACCCGTTCTACACGGGCAAGCAGAAGATCATGGACACCGCCGGCCGCGTCGACCGCTTCCGCAAGCGCTACGCGACCACCTCCCCCAAGGGCTCCGCCGCCGCGGCTCCCGCCGCCGCTCCGGCCGACGAGAAGTAGACCCTCCCGCCTCGCTCCCGCCTCTCCTCCTCCACCATCACCCGTCGCACCCTCCCACGCGGCAGCGCCCCAGAAGGGGTCGCCGCGTCGGGGGCGCGTCGCGTGACGCTCATGCTACGGTGATCCGCGATGTCATCCGAACAACCCGTGTGCGCTCCGAAGCAGGTGGGCGGTCAGGCCGTGATCGAGGGCGTGATGATGCGCTCTCCCCGCTGCCTCACCGTCGCCGTGCGCCGCAAGAACAACGAGATCGTCGTGCGCGAGCAGCCGTGGAAGCCGATGGTGCCGCCCGCGCTGCTGAAGGTCCCCTTCGTGCGCGGCGCCCTGGTGCTCTTCGAGTCGATGCAGAACGGCTACGCGGCGCTCCAGTTCAGCGCCTCGCAGTACGAGCAGGACCTTCCGGAGGACGAGCGCACCAGCGAGGCCGAGGGCTCCGGCGGCGCCGCGTCGCGGCTCGGCATGGTCCTCTCCATCGGGCTGCTGGTGGCGCTCCCGAAGCTCCTCGCGTGGGGCGCCGGGCACCTCGTGGGCCCGGGGCTCTCCATCGCCGACCCGCGCTTCCACCTCCTCGCGGGCTTCTTCAAGTTCAGCATCGTCGTCGGAATGATGCTGCTGATGCGCATGAACTCCGAGATGTACCGGGTGTTCCAGTATCACGGGGCCGAGCACAAGGCGATCGCCGTGCACGAGGCCGGCCTCCCCCTCTCGGTCGAGAGTTCGAGGCGCTTCACCACCCGCCACGCCCGCTGTGGCACCACCTTCCTCATGGTCGTGGTGCTGGTCTCCGTCGCGGTCTTCGCGCTGGTGCTCCCGCTGCTGCTCCCCAACTCCTCGGGCATCCTCACCATCCTCGCCTCCATCGCCATCAGCATCCCGCTGATGTTCCCCATCGCGGGCGTCGCGTACGAGCTGCAGCGCCTCGGGGCCCGCTTCGCCGACAACCCCATCGCGCAGATCTTCCTCGCGCCGGGCTTCCTGGTGCAGCGCATCACCACCGCCGAGCCCACCGACGACCAGGTCGAGATCGCCCTCGTGGCGCTCCGCCAGGCCCTCACCAACGAGGCCAGCGCCCCGGCGCTCAGCCCCGTGAGCGAGCCCTCGGTGCGCACCTTCCCGTCCTTCGCCGCCTTCGCCACGGAGCAGGGGCTCTAGCGACCCGTCGCTGCCTCCTCCGTCCGCCGCCTCCCGTAAGCCTATCCACCCTCATCGTCTCCCTCGCTCTAGGACACCGGACATCCGATGTTGCCCATCGCCAAGCTTGAATCCCTGGTCTTCCGCGCCGAGGAGCTCGACCGGCTGCTGTGCGAGCCCGACGTCGCCAGCGACTCGCAGCGCTACCGCAAGCTCACCAAGGAGCGCTCCGACCTCGAGGTGCTGGTCACCACCTTCGAGCGCTACAAGAAGCTGAAGCAGCAGCTCGACGACGACCGCGCCGCGCTCTCCGACCCGGAGCTGCGGGAGCTGGTCATCGACGAGATCCCCGGCCTCGAGGCCGAGACCGGGACCCTGGAGCGCGAGCTCACCTTCATGCTGCTGCCGGCCGATCCCAACGACGAGAAGAACGTCATCGTGGAGATTCGCGCGGCGGAGGGCGGCGACGAGGCCACCCTCTTCGCGGCCGACCTCTTCCGGATGTACCTCCGCTACGCCGAGAAGAAGAAGTGGCGGGTGGAGGTGATGAGCGAGAGCAAGACCCTCGTCGGGGGCATCAAGGAGGTCATCGCCCTCATCACCGGCGACCGGGTGTACAGCACCATGCGCTTCGAGGGCGGAGTGCACCGGGTGCAGCGCGTTCCGCAGACCGAGGCGCAGGGGAGGGTGCACACGTCGACCGCGACGGTGGCCGTGCTCCCCGAGGCCGAGGACGTCGAGCTGCACCTCGACGAAGCCAAGGACCTCCAGGTGAGCATCGCCGCCTCGGGCGGCCCCGGGGGTCAGGGCGTGAACACCACCAACAGCGCCGTGCAGCTGCTGCACAAGCCCACCGGGATGATCGTGAAGTGCCAGGACGAGCGCTCGCAGATCAAGAACAAGGCGAAGGCCATGAAGATCATGAAGGCCCGCCTGCTGGAGCTGGAGCGCAAGAAGCACGACGACGCCGTGAGCGCCGACCGGCGCAGCATGGTGGGGAGCGGCGAGCGCGCGGAGAAGATCCGCACGTACAACGTCCCGCAGAACCGCATCACCGACCATCGCATCCAGCTCACGCTGCACAAGCTCGACCGCTTCCTCGACGGCGCGCTGGAGGACGTCATCGTGCCGCTGCGCACGCACCACCAGGCCGAGCGGCTGCGCCGCGAGCTGGGCATCGAGACCGGGGTGACCACCGCCCCGATGGGCGGCGGCGACGACTGAGCGCTGTTCCCGCGCGGGCACGGCGGTATGCTCCGTCACGCCCATGGAACGCCCCTCCTACCTCCCCAGCACCCTCCGTCCGCCCCGCGCGCAGTGCCTCGCCGTCGTGATGGTGGGCCTGCCCGCCCGGGGCAAGACGTACATCGCCCGCAAGCTCGCGCGCTACCTGTCGTGGCTGGGCTACCAGACGAGGGTGTTCAACGTGGGCGCCTACCGCCGCGAGCGGCTCGGGAAGAAGCACACCCACGAGTTCTTCGACCCGAGCAACATGGAGGCGGAGTCGGCGCGGCGGTCGATGGCGCGCGCCGCCATGGAGGACATGCTCGGGTGGTTTCGCGAGGGCGGCGAGGTGGCCATCTACGACGCCACCAACCACACCCGTGACCGACGGGCGATGGTGCGCCAGGGCTGCGAGCGCGCGGGCGTGCCGGTGCTCTTCGTCGAGTCGATCTGCGACGACGAGGCGATCATCGCGAGCACCGTCCGCGAGATCAAGCTCAACTCCCCGGACTACGTGGGCGTCGACCCGGACGAGGCGGTGCAGGACTTCAGCGCGCGCATCGCCCACTACGAGCAGCGCTACGAGACCCTCGACGCGAGCGACGGCTCCTTCGTGAAGCTGATCGACGTGGGCCACGAGCTGGTGCTGCACGACCTGCGCGGCGACCTCCCGGGGCGCCTCGTGCGGGTGCTCATGAACCTGCACATCGTCCCCCGGCCGGTGTGGCTCACCCGGCACGGGGAGAGCGCGTACAACGTCGCCAAGCGCGTGGGCGGCGACGCCGACCTCACCCCGCGGGGAGAGCGCTTCGCCGTGCGGCTGACGGACTTCTTCAACGACCACGTCATCCCCGGCGACGACGTGCAGGTGTGGACCAGCACCCTCAAGCGGGCGACGCAGACCGCGAGGTACCTGCCCTCCCCGCTGGTGACCTGGAGGGCGCTCGACGAGATCGACGCGGGGATCTTCGACGGCATGACCTACGAGGAGATCAAGGCCCAGCACCCGGAGGAGTACGCGCGGCGGCAGAAGGACAAGCTGCGCTACCGCTACCCCCGAGGGGAGTCCTACGAGGACGTCATCCAGCGGCTGGAGCCCATCATCATCGAGCTGGAGCGGCAGCGGTCGCCCACCATGGTGATCACGCACCGCGCGGTGCTGCGCTGCCTCTACGCGTACTTCCTCGACCAGCCGCCGTCGAGCTGCACCCGGCTGGATGTCCCGCTGCACACGGTGATCGAGCTCACGCCCAACGCCTACGGCTGCGACGAGGAGCGGGTGCCCCTCGGGGACCCGGTTCCCGAGGAGGTGTGAGGCCGTGCGATGCTCACCCCATGCGCCAGCCACCGCCTCCCCCGCCCGCGGATGAGCTCGCCGCCGACCACGCGGCCCACGCCCGCTGCGTCGCCTGGGTGCGCGAGCGCACCGCCGACCCCGTGCTCGGCCTCTTCGGCCCGGAGAGCGTCGCCTGGACCATGGTGCGCGAGCCCGCCTACCTCTTCGGCGGCGCCGCGGCCGTGCTCCTCCAGATGGCCCACCCCGCGGTCGTCGCCGGGGTGAGCGAGTACTCGACCTTCGAGACCGACCTCGTGGGCCGCATCCAGCGCACCTCCCAGGCCCTCTACTCCCTCGTCTTCGGAACCCTCGACCAGGCCCTCGGCACCTCCCGGCGCATGCACGCGATCCACTCGCGGGTGCGCGGCGTCGTCGACGAGCCCGGCTCCCCGTGGCACGGCCGACCCTACCGGGCCAACGACCCGGCCCTGCTGGAGTGGGTGTCGATGACCGCCTCCTTCTGCGGGCGCGCCTCCTTCGAGACCTTCGTGCGACCGCTCGCCGGCGAGGAGATCGCCCGCGACTGGGGCGACCTGCAGCGCGGCGCCGTCGTGACCGGCGTCTCCCCCGACTCCATCGCCCCCTCCCGCGCGGCCTTCTACGCCCGCTTCTTCGACCTCGCGGAGAACTCCCCCGACCTCTGGGTCGGCCCCCGCGCCCGCGCCGTCGCCCGCGTGCTCTTCGCCACTCCGCTCACCCGCGGCGTCTTCGACCCCATCACCACCGCCGCCCTCCTCCCTCCCCGCCTTCGCGCCCTCTACGATCTCCCCTTCGGCCCCTCCCAGCAGCGCGCCCTCGACCGCCGCCGCCTCGCCGTCGAGGCCCTCCGCCGCGCCGCTCCGCCCGCCCTGCGCTACGTGCCCGCCTGGCACCAGGCCCAACTCCGCGTGGCCCTCCACCGCGGCGAGCGCGGCTCCCGCTGGGCGCGGCTCATCGACCTCGTCGGCGCGCGACTGCCGCTCCCCGCGAGCCTTCGCGTGCCCGTTGCCCGCTGATACCTTCCGCCGCCTATGCGCACCTGGCTACGTGACGGCCGCTGGATCTCCCTCCTCGCATGCGTCGCCCTCGTGGTGGCCTTCGCGGCGCCCACCGCGTGGCAGTGCGTCGCCTCGCCCGACGGCCACCGCGTCTGCTCGTGGGTGCTCGACCGCACGCCCTCCACCGACGACTGGCGCTCCTTCGCGGGCGCCTGGGAGGCCGCGCGCATCGCGCTCCGCGACTTCCACCAGTGGCCCTCCTGGAACCCCTACCACTGCGGCGGAGTGCCCCTCTACCAGGACCCGCAGACCCCCGTGCCGGGGGTGATGTTCCTGCTGACCTTCGGGTGGCTGCCGACGCCGGTGGCGATGAAGCTCTGGCTCTACGTGCACCTGCTGGTCGGCGCCCTCGGCGCGCGCGCCCTGCTCCGCCACCACGGCGCCAACATACCCGAGCAGGTATTCGGCGCCGCCCTGGTCACCGCCTGCGGCTTCTGCTCCGAGCACTTCGGCGGCGGTCACCTCTCCTTCACCCCCTTCCTCTTCCTCCCGTGGGCGCTGCTCGGTCACCGCCGCGCGCTCACCGACGCCCGCTGGTCGGTGCTCACCGCCGCCATCCTCGCCATGGCCGTCTGGGAGGGCGGCACCTACCCCGTCCCGCTGCTCATCGTGGCCCTCGCGGCGGACACGATCCTCCGCCTCGGCGACCCCGCCGCGCGCCGCGCCTTCGCGGTCACCCTCCCCCTCACCGGCGGGCTCTTCGCGCTCCTCGCCGGGGTGCGCCTGCTGCCGGTGCTGCTCTGGCTGCGAGAGCACCCGCGGCTCATGCCCCTCGACGACTCCATGACCGTCGCGGAGGTCGTCCTCGCCTGGACCGCCCGCGCCCACGAGCGCCCCTTCCCCGGCCACATCTTCGTCTGGCCCGAGTACGGCGACTACATCGGCGCTCTCCCGGTCGCGCTCTTCTTCGCCGCCGTGGTCGCCGCCTTCGCCCGCCGCGACGACGGAGCCCGCGACCGCCGCGTCGACGTCGGCGTGGCCGTCGCCCTGGTGTGGTGCGCCCTCGGAAACATCCCGGGCTTCTCCCTCTTCGGGCTGCTCCACGAGCTGCCCGTGTACCGCTCGCTGAGGGTCCCGTCGCGCTTCCTCTACCCCGCCACGGTGCTGCTGGCCCTGGTCGCCGGCCGGGCCCTCGCGGACCTCCGCGCGCTGCTCCTCGATCACCGCCCTCGCCGCGCCCTCGTGCGCGCCTTCGTCGCCCTGGAGTGCGCCCTCGCCCTCGGCGTCGCCATCGACCTCGTGGCCGTCAACAGCCCTCGCCTCCAGGTGGGCGCCGACCCGCCCATCCCCGGTGGTCGCGCCTCGGCGGCCTTCCACCAGGAGGGCGGCGGCGACTACTGGCGCTGGCCCACGTACCCCGTGCGCGGCGTCGGGACCCCCGTCTGCTACGTCGCCTTCGACTGGACCCCGGCCCCTCAGCTCTGGCAGGGCGAAGGCCCCCAGCAGCGCGTCGAGCCCGCCGACGGCGGGACCGCCCGCTCCCTGGAGTGGACCCCCAACGCGCTGCGCATCGAGGTCGACCTCGCCCACCCCGCGACGCTGGTGGTCAACCAGAACACCGACTCCGGCTGGAACACCTCCCTCGGAGCCATCGACCGCACCCAGGGCCTTCTCAGCGTCCAGCTCCCCGCCGGGCGTCACACGGTGACGCTCACCCACGCCGTGCGCGGCCTCTGGGCGGGCGCGCTGCTTACCCTGCTGGGTATGCTGGCCTCGGCGTGGGTGCTGCGCCGCGCGCTGCCCGAGCGCGTCGAGCGGTGGCGCAGCGCGCTCTCGGGGCGACTGTTCGTGCCCGACTCCCTCAACCCAGCGCCGCCGGAGCCCTCGCCTTCCCCGATCGGCCCGCCACCGCCAGCAGCGTGAGCGCGAAGGGCAGCGCCTGGAGCACCACCGTCGGAACCCACCCGCTGCTCGCCAGCGTCGCCTCCAGCGCCGACAGCGAGCCGATGCCCGCGGCCCACACCGCCGCCCGCACCGGACGCCACCGCCCGAGGATCACCGCCGCCACCGCCAGGAACCCCCTGCCCCCGCTCATCGAGGCCACGAAGGCGTGCTGGTGCAACCCGAGCTGAGCGCCTCCCAGCGCCGCGATGGCGCCGCCCAGCACCAGCGCCGTCGTCTGCACCCTCGCCACCGGAACCCCCTGCGCCCTCGCCGCCATCGGGTGCTCCCCGCAGGCGGTGATGCGTAGGCCCAGCACCGTGCGAGAGAGCAGCAGCGCGGAGAGGACGACCAGGAGCGGAGCGATCCAGACGGTGGGGGTGGAGAGGGCGTCGCGAAGGGCCGTCCACGCGAGGGTCGAGCCGCGCATCCCCTCGCTGGTCGGCAGCGTCGGGCTGTTGGACGACGAGCCGTAGAGCACCTTCAGCGCCGCGCGTGTGCCCGCCATGGCGAGGAGGTTGAGGGCCACGCCGACCACCACCGAGCTCGCCCGCTGCCACACCGCGAAGAGCGCGAAGAGCGCGCCCGCCAGCGCCCCAGCGAGGCCAGCGGCCAGCACCGCGACCACGATCGATCCGCTCGCGAGCCCGGCCACCACCGCCGCGAAGGCGCCGAGCAGCAGGTAGGCCTCCAGCGCCAGCATGGTCACGCCCGATCGCTCGGAGAGCACGCCCCCGAGGGAGGCCAGCACCAGCGGCGCCGCCGCGCTCAGCACCTGCGCCAGGAAGACCACCGCCATCATCGCGTCACCGCCCGCCGCGCGCCGACCACCGCCACCGCGACCAGCGTCGCGGCCTGCACCACCACCAGCGCGTCCGAGGGGACCACCGCGTTCACCGCGAGCGACCCTTGCGCCAGTACACCGAAGAGTAAAGCCGCCAGCGCGATGCCCCAGGGCCTGCCGCCGCCCAGCAGCGCGACGGCGATGCCCGTGAAGCCGACGCCCGCGCCGAGCCCGTGCTCCGCGTAGCCCTTCACCCCGAGCACGAAGTGCGAGGCCGCGAGACCCGCGAGCGCGCCCGAGAGCGCCATCGCCCGCACGGTGGTGCGCGAGGGATCGATGCCGAGCGCGGCGGCGGTTCCGGATGAGGAGCCCAGCGCCCGGATGCGGAGGCCGCCGCGGGTGCGCTCCAGGTACCAGGCCAGCGCCGCGAGCGCGACGAGCCCGAGGGCGAAGGAGGCGTTGAGCCCGCTGCCGCGGAAGGCCCGCAGCGCAGCGCCCGCCATCGGCAGCCTCGCCCCGGCCACCACGTCGCGGGTGTGCACCTGCGCCCCGTCGCGGAGCGCTCCGCCGTAGAGCCAGGTGACCACCACCGCCATCAGCCCGTTGAGCATCAGGGTGCTGAGCACCTCGTTGGTTCCGAAGCGGCCGCGTAGCCAGCCGGCGACGGCGCCGAGGGCCGCGCCCCCCGCCGCAGCCGCAGCGAGGCAGCAGGGGATCGCAAGCACCCATGGGGTCGAGGCGGGGAGCGCCGCGCCGACGACCGCGGAGGCCAGCACCCCGGCGAGGCACTGGCCCTCGGCGCCTACGTTGAAGAGCCGGGCGCGCAGCGCGAGGGCCACGGAGGCGCCGGTCCAGAGGAGGGGCGTGGCCTTGGCGAGGGACTGAGCGAAGCCGTAGGAGGAGCCCAGCGTGCCGGCGAGCATGAGGGCCAGTACGCGGCGGGGCGAGGCGCCCGCGAGCCAGACCGAGAGGTTCATCGCGGTCAGCACCGCCGCCGCGGCAGCCACCACCACCAGCGCGCGCGGACGGCTCACAGCGCGGGACGGTAACTCATCCGCGGGGCGCTGAGGGGGGGACAGAGTCCCCGGTACGAGCGCGAGGCCGTCGGCGGGGATATCCCCGGTACGACCGCGAGGTTGTCGGCGAGGAGTCCCCGGTACGACCGCGAGGCTGTCAGCGACCAGAGCCAGACCGCGACCGTGAGGGAGCGGATGCGACCGACCACGCCCTCCCAGTGCGGCCTCGCCCGGAGGTCGGTCGCTTCCCTCCGGGCGAGGCCGCGCTGGGAGGACGTGGTCGGTCGCTTCCCTCCGGGCGAGGCCGCACTGGGCTGACGTGGTCGGTCTCTCCCCCGCCCTCACGGGCTGGGGTCTGGCTCTGGTCGCTGACAGCCTCGCGGTCGTATCGGGGACTACCCCGCCGACGGCCTCGCGGTCGTACCGAGGATATCCCCGCCGACGACCTCGCGCTCGTACTCCGAACTCCAGTGGGGAGCTGTCGCGACGCCCGCTACTCCACCGGCACGTGCTCGTGCGCTCGTGGACGCGCCACCTCCACCGAGCGCACCACCGGGCGCACCGCCGACCGCACTACTGGCCGCACCACCGGGCGGCGCGGCGGCGTTCCGGCGTCGACCGCGGCGGGCGTCGCGACGATGGGCGCCGGGGTCGGCGGAGCGACGGGCGCCACCGCGGGTGCGGCGACCGGGGCGACCGCGGCGTGGCTGTGCGCCGGAGCGGTGACCGTCGGCGGCTGCGACGATCCGACGAGGTACAGCGCGACGAAGGAGAGCGTCGCCGCGACGAGCGCCACCGCGACGACCGGCGTGCGTGACGAGCGAGCGATGGCGGGCTGCTGCACGGGCTGGAGTGTGGTGGTGCGCTCGATCGGCGGGCGCGATCCGAGGACCGGCGCGGTGGTGAGCGCGTCCCAGCTCGCGCTCGCAGGGATGGTCGTCTCCAGCGCTCGGAGGAGGTCGCGGGCGTGCTGGAAGCGCTCCGTCGGGCGTAGGGCGAGGGCGCGAGCGAGGACGGGCTCCCACGGGCCCACGTCGAGGCCGAACTTCGCGGGAGTGGGACGCTTCGTCGAGAGCACGTCGACGGTGAGCGCGGTGTTGTCCTCGCCGTGGAAGGGAGCGCGGTCGGTGAGCACCTCGACCAGGAGCAGCGCGAGGGCGTGGACGTCGGTCCATGGGCCGGAGCGGGTTCCGCCGATCTGTTCGGGGGAGGCGTAGGCGAGGGTGAAGGCGCGGAGCTCGGACTGCGTCGCGGTCTGCCCCGAGGCGACGGTCTCGTCGAGCTCCATGGCCTTGGCGATGCCGAAGTCGAGGAGCTTGGGGTCGATGCGGTCGCGGGAGCGCGCGAGCATGATGTTGGCGGGCTTGAGGTCGCGGTGGGCTACCCCCTCGTCGTGCGCGACGGCGAGCGCCTCGAAGACCGGGCGGAGCAGCGCGAGGGCCTCGGCGGGCGGGCGGCCGGTGTGGTCGCGGCGGGCGTCGAGGACGGCGTCGAGGGTGTCGCCGTCGATCCATTCGAGGACGATCCAGGGGGCGGCGCCGCCGGCGGGGAGGAGGCCGCCGCCGAAGTCGAGCACGCGGACGATGCCGGGGTGCTCGAGGCGGGCGATGGTGCGCGCCTCGAAGACGAACTTGTCGATGAAGGCCTTGCGGTGGGTCTCCGGGAGGGACGGAGGTGTCTTGAGCACCTTGATGGCGACAGGCTTCTGGAGGGTGCGGTGGATGGCCCGATAGACGACGCCGAAGCCCCCTTCGGCGATGACCGACTGGACATCGTACTTGCCATCGAGGCGAGTGCCCAGGAGGGCGAAGGGGTCGGCGACGGGAGGAGGCATGGGTTCAGTTGAATTGTTCGACGACGAAGGGCGCTGTGACAGTTCCGGTCATTGGCCCAACACATGGCGGGTACCGTGCATCAGGGGCAAGGATCTCAAGACTCAGAACGTAGCGACGTCCCGCCTCCAACTGATACAGCGCATGCCCGGAAATTCTCAACGGAGTGCCCAGCGAAGGGACTGACACGAGTCGAACCGAATAGGAATTGCCGTGGGTATCATTTGCGGCCACAGCGGTTACCGGAACCGATGTGACCTCGTAATAGGACGATGTCGACGCCGTAAATGCGATTGTGAACTGCGGCCCCATCAATGGAATCGTCAAGACGGCAGCGGAGGATGGACAGGGAATGCTGAAATTGTCGACCGCGGCACTCGTCGGCCTCCAGTCACCAATCACCACCTGCCGCCCGCCCGTCGGACGCCCCTCTACCGCCGCCAGTCGAGCCTCCAGCGCCCCCGCCGCGCCCGTGGCCCTCCCGGCCTCCAGCGCATACGGCACCGCGCCCAGCTTCGAGCGCGGGAACACCGTCCCCTCCACCTGTAGCTCCGCCCACAGCTCCGTGTTCGCCCGCACCGCGCCCACGCACGCGCCGTCCAGCGCCACCCGGAACCGCCCTCCCGAGAACGCCGTCGCGCCCGCGTTGGTCGTGCACACCGTCGCGCCCGCGGTCGCCGCATCCCACAGCCGCACGGTGACGTTGCGGGTGCCCTCCACCGGGCGCCCGCCGTCGTCCAGCATCCCGCCGTAGTACAGCGGGTTCACCATCGGCACTCCGTCCGCCCGCGCTCGCCCCAGTCGATACGCGGCGACCATGCCCACAACCGACAACGCCAGCGCGCCAAGCGCCGCTCCCCGTCGCATCTTCATGGAACCAATCCCCCTACGGCGCACAGCGTCCCGACGCACCCGCGCTCGTCCACTTCGAAGCCCGTCTCGCTCACCCGCAGCGTTCCGACCGTGGCGCTCGCAGCTCCGCTGGTCGCCACTCCTTGCGCCCTCACGGTGAGCCCTGTCGGCGTCGGGCCCGCGTCGGTCTCCATCCCGACATCTCGGGGTGTCGGCACGTCGCTAGGTGTCACCACGTCCACGTCGGTCACCACCCCACGATCCGCGAGCGCGCCGTCCGTCACCCCACGATCGCCGAGCGCCCCATCGGACATCGCCACGCCCGCATCCATTCGCGCTCGCCCGGCATCCCGCGGCCGATAGATCCACTCCTCATCGGAGCACCCCCCGAGCAGCACCGCGCCGACGGCCACCCATCCGCACCGCCGCGCCGCGCTCACAGCACCCCGCCCACCGCGAGCCCCGTCCCCGTCGGAACCACCCACACCGTCGCCCGCCCCCGCTCCGCGTCTCGCCCGCCCCTCCTCGACACCAGGAACCACACCACGCCCCCCGCCACCGCCGCGCTCCCTACGCCGATGGCCACGTTGGTCGCCGTGGTGAGCCCTCGCATCCGTGAGTCCGCATCGACCGACGACGGATCGCACCCGCCCCCATCGCAGGCCCCATCGCGCTCGCTCATCGCGCCATCGTGCAGGGCCCACAGCACACCGGCTCCCACGAAGGCCGCCGCGCCGACCCCCGCGAGCACCCACGGTCCAGCGCCCGCTCCACCACCCGTCGGAGCCTCGATGGGTTGCGTCGGCGCAACCCTCGGCGCCACCTGCAACGCCGCCGGTCGGACCACGGCGACCTCCGCTCGCGGCGACGGCAGATCGAGCTCCACGCTGCCACCGGCGGCCACGCGCACGGTCACCGTCTGCTCGTGGCGCCGCGCCTCGTCGCTCACCCGCACCACCACCTCGCCAGGATCGACCGGCACCGCGACGCCCCACGCCGCCGACGGAAGCTCTCGCTCGCCCACGCGCACCGTCGCTCGCGCGAGGTCGGAAGGAACCCTCACCGTGAGGCGCCCTACCCGACGCGACAGCACCTCGGTGAGCTCCCGGCAGATGCCCAGCAGCCGGTCGCGGTTGCGTAGCGCGGGGTCGCTGGTCGCGTCGGCGGTGCAGCGGCGCGCGTGGTCGAGGGCGACGACCAGGTGCCCGAGCTGCTCGTGCTCCTGCGCGAGGAGGAGCGCGAGCGAGGGGGTCATCCGCAGGGCCGCGGCGCGCTGGGCGAGCTCCGCGGAGCGCGCGTGGTCACCGCTCTCGCGCGCCTGCTCGGCCTGCGCGAGGAGGTCGCGTCGCAGCGCGTCGGCGTCGGTCTGCGCGAGCGCCGTCGAGGAGGCCGTGAGCACCGCGCCCGCGCACACCGCCGCCCGCATCCACCTCCCCAGCAAGCGCTTCATCGCGGCGGGAGGGTAAGATGCATCGAGGCGCATCGTCCATCGTGCGCCCCACGGCGGTGCTGCTCGAGGGTTGAGCGAGAGCCTCGACGGACGCTTCCCCGGTACGAGCGCGAGGCCCTCGGCGAGGAGTCCCCGATACGACCCCGAGGCTGTCAGCGACCAGAGCCAGACCGCGACCGTGAGGGAGCGGGTGCGACCTACCACGCCCTCCCAGTGCGGCCTCGCCCGGAGGGAAGAGACCGACCACGTCGGTTCACGGACTCGGTGCCCGGCGCCAGCCAGGCCGCACTGGGAAGACGTGGTCGGTCGCTTCCCTCCGGGCGAGGCCGCACTGGGAGGGCGTGGTAGGTCGCACCCCCGCCCTTACGGGCTGTCCTCTGGTCTCATTTCCCACGGTGGGGACCGCTGTTTTCGTAGATCGTGGGGAGCGACCGCGACGCCAGCCCGATGCGCCTCACCGTCGCGAAGCGACGGGCGCGACCGCGACGCCAGCCCAGTGCGCCCTCGTTGAATCAGCGGCTCTTCCTGACCGGGTTCAACCGGTCTCGGACTCGGAGCGTCGGGTCGTTGTGACGCACTGGGCTAGCGTCGCGGTATAGGGGTAGGGACGGCCGGTTGTGACCCCGGCCGCCCCTCCCTCCGAACCGGACTGGCGGATTGCCCGCATCCGGCTCTCCGGTCGGTGATTCACCCACGAGGGGAGTGCGCGGCT
>Ga0208628_1000567_pt1 | contig 17134 bp, 18 predicted proteins | sample LakWasMet16_LOW5_2_FD_183864 | JGI IMG/M metagenome (GOLD analysis project Ga0208628, IMG submission 183864) | Freshwater sediment methanotrophic microbial communities from Lake Washington under simulated oxygen tension - Sediment Metagenome... | ecosystem: Environmental > Aquatic > Freshwater >... | reverse complement strand
CCGACCGAATCCACCACGATTCCGGCTCCCGCACGCAGCTCACATTTTTTTTCCGAAAGCCATGCACTTCGGATCAGGATATTCAAATCCATATCGCCGTTGTGATTCAAGTAACCCAATGCCCCGGTGTAAGGTCCGCGCGCTTCGCTTTCGAGTTCGGCGATGATTTCCATACAGCGCACTTTTGGGCAACCGGTAATCGTGCCTCCGGGAAATACCGCCGCAATCACCTGCCCCGGCGTAACCTCATCGCGCAAACGGCCACGGACATTTGAAACGATATGGTGGACATGCGCGTAACTTTCGACCGCCATCAATTCATCGACATGCACACTACCCGGTACGCAAACACGACCAAGATCATTGCGTTCAAGATCGATCAACATCACATGCTCGGCGCGCTCTTTCGGATGGCCGACCAATTCCTGTATTCGATGTTGATCATCGTCTCCGACGAAACGCGGACGCGTACCGGCAATCGGCCGCGTCTGTGCATCACCGTTATAACAGGACACCAGGCGTTCCGGCGAGGAACTCAGCAAGGACCAGTTTTTATAAATCAGCGAACCCGCGAAAGGTGCGGGGTTATGCGTGCACAAGGATTGATACAGCGATGCAGGCTCGGGCGACTCGGCAAATTCGGCACGCCATGCCCGCGACAGATTTACCTGGAACGTATCGCCCTGACGAAGATAGGCATGGATTTTTTCAACGCCATCCAGAAATTTTCCCGGCGCTTCTTCATGGATGGTTTGCGGTTTTGGCAATGCTGCCAACGGCGCCAGATTTTTTGCATCCGCCATATCCGTTTGAAGCTGCGCCAGCAGGGATTCACTACCGTGTTCCGCAATCGCGAAGACTTCGCCGGTATTCTTGTTCCGCAATACCGCCGCAGGGCAACGTAATGCCAATGCCATCGGCAGCGGGCCATTGGAAAGTGGCAGTTTTAAACGTGATTCGATTTGACCGGCCAGTTCATACGATAAAAACAGGGCCCAGCCGCCACGAAACGGAATATCTGAATCGTTTTCTTCGTTGGGGGAATTTTTCCAGGCGACATCGAGTGCATCCAGAAAACTGCCAGCATGTTTTTCACCGGATAAAGTTTTCGTTTGACCTTCTGCATCGCAAATCAGGCCTTCGCCATTTGCGATGAAAAGAAAATCCCAGCGGGACAATGCTGCGCTGTCGGCTACCGACTCAAGCAACAAGGCATAACGCGCAGGCGCAATGCGTTGAAGATCGATAAGCGATAAATCGCGAGGCAGCGCTTGCTGAATCATTGGCTTGTGCTGCCTTGGCTTTCTAGATTTTTTTGAACACCAGAGTTCCGTTGGTACCGCCGAAACCGAAACCATTGGAGACCGCGACCGAAATATTCTTTTCGCGCGCAATGTTCGGCACGTAATCCAGATCGCAGCCCTCGCCCGGATTTTCCAGGTTGATCGTGGGAGGAATAACGCCGGTGTGCAATGCCAGAATCGTAAAGACGGCTTCGACACCGCCGGCAGCACCGAGCAAATGTCCGGTCATCGATTTCGTCGAGCTCACCATGGTTTTGTAGGCGTGGTCGCCAAGTGCGCGTTTAACGGCCAAGGTTTCAGCCAGATCACCGAGCGGGGTCGACGTGCCGTGCGCATTCAAATATTCGACTTGATCGGGATTTACACCGGCATCGCGGAAAGCCATCGTCATGCAACGTGCAGGACCATCGCCGTTTTCGCTCGGTGCCGTCATGTGGAAGGCATCGGAGCTGGCACCGAAACCGGCGAGCTCGGCGTAGATTTTTGCGCCGCGTGCTTTTGCGTGTTCGTATTCTTCGAGAATCAGCATGCCGGCACCATCGCCGAGCACGAAACCGTCACGATCCTTGTCCCAGGGGCGCGATGCGCGCATTGGTTCGTCATTGCGGGTCGACATCGCTTTCATCGAACAGAAACCGGCCACCGATGTTGGCGTGGTGCCGTGTTCGGCGCCGCCTGCGACCATCACATCGGCATCGCCGTATTGAATCATGCGCATCGCCATGCCGAAAGCATGGTTTGCACTCGCGCAAGCCGACACTGCCGAAAAATTCGGGCCTTTAATGCCTTTCATGATCGTCAACTGGCCGGGCAACATATTGATGATAGTGCTTGGAATATAGAACGGAGAAACCTTGCGTGGGCCACCCAGATGCAAGGCAACGGCATTTTCTTCGATACCGCGCACACCGCCGATACCCGAACCTACCAACACACCGATGCGTTCGGCATTTGCTTCGGTCACTTCAAGACCGGAATCATCGAGTGCATCCAGGCAGGCGCGCAGGCCGTAATGGATGAAGGTATCCATTTTCTTGACGTCTTTCGGCGGCAGGAATGACTTCGCATCGAAGTCGCGTACTTCACCGGCAATCCGGGTGGCAAATTGGGTGGCGTCGAAATGGGTGATTTGGCCGATGCCGCAGCGACCATGCTTGATGCTGTCCCAGGCACTATCGAGAGTATTGCCTATGGGCGAGACGATGCCCATGCCGGTGATAACAACGCGACGCTTGCTCATAAAAACTCCACTACTCGGGTGCCTGGAATCGGAGACGACAATTGTAAATCTGCGGGCGGTTTACGCCTATATGTAAAACTCAAAATGCAAAGGCCGCGCATGCGCGGCCTCGACATTCAAACTAGGCAAAAACCATTAAGCTTTAACATGTGCCTTGATGTAATCGATGGCTTGTTGAACCGAGGTAATTTTTTCCGCTTCTTCGTCCGGGATTTCGCACTCGAATTCTTCTTCAAGTGCCATCACCAACTCAACGGTGTCGAGCGAATCAGCGCCAAGATCGTCAACGAAGGAAGCGTTGTTGGTGGCTTCTTCTTCTTTGACGCCCAGTTGTTCTACAACGATCTTTTTGACGCGTTCTTCGATGGTGCTCATGGATTGATTCTCCTCCCGGAGTTAATTAAGCGGGCGCAAACTTTGAATCGATTCCAGCGGGCGCCTGTCGCGCTGGACTCGTAATGCCGAGGTGGGCATTTTATCCTAATTTCACGGCTTGCAAATGTTAAAAAACGGTTTTTGCGGGCTTGATAGCGCAAAAAGCCGTCATGACATGTACATGCCACCATTTACATGCAGGGTTTGACCAGTAATGTAAGCCGCCGCCGGGCTCGCCAGGAATGCCACTGCATCGGCAATATCCTGCGGCGAACCGAAACGTCCTAGCGCAATCTGACCCATCATGATTTCTTTTTGCGCTTCCGGCAGCGACTGGGTCATATCGGTTTCGATAAAACCGGGCGCAATCACGTTGACCGTAATTCCGCGCGAACCAACTTCCTTGGCAAGTGATTTACTGAAACCGATAATGCCGGCTTTTGCTGCCGCATAGTTCGATTGACCCGCGTTGCCGGTCACGCCGATCACCGATGCGATATTGATGATGCGACCCTTGCGGGCTTTCATCATCGAACGCATGACTGCCTTGCTGGTACGAAACACCGAAGACAAATTGGTATCTAGAATGGCCGACCAATCATCGTCTTTCATCCGCATCAAGAGTTGGTCACGCGTAATGCCGGCATTGTTTACCAGAATCGAAATCGTACCGAACTCGGAAGTAATCGAATCGATCAATGCTTCGACTGCAGCACCATCGGTCACGTTCAATACTTTGCCGATACCGCCGATGGCAGCCATTCGTTCGCTGATAGCAGCAGCACCCGATTCAGTCGTTGCCGTACCGATTACTTTTGCACCCTGTGCCGCGAGCGTGTCGGCAATCGCAGCGCCTATGCCGCGGCTTGCGCCGGTGACTAAAACTACTTCGCCCTGCAATGAATGATGATGACTCATGGTTATCCTTCGTTTTTAACCCCTCTCCCACCGGGAGAGGGCTGGGGAGAGGGTAAAATTACGCCAGCTCTGTCAACGCAACCGACAAATCCGTACTCGCACCTATTGCACGTGCATCGAGAGTTTTATCAATACGTTTAATCAGACCGGATAGCACTTTACCGGGGCCGCATTCAACAATATGCGTTGCACCATTGGCGGCAAGTTTTTGTGCGCATTCGGTCCAGCGAACCGGCGAATACAATTGGCGAACCAGGGCATCCTGAATCGCTTCGATACTCGGATGCGCAATGACATCGGCGTTTTGAATTACGGGACGGTCGGGCATGGCCCACGCCAGCGTTTTCATGAACTCGCCCAGTTGTGCAGCAGCATCGTGCATTAACGGTGTATGCGAGGGTACGCTCATCGCAACACGAATCACTTTGCGTACACCACGTTCGTTCAATACGGCCGTGGCTCGTTCCAAGGCAGTCGCATGACCGCCAATCACGATTTGACCGGGCGAATTGTAGTTGCAGGGAACAATGCAGGAATCCGGTGTTGATACTTCCCTGCAAACGTCTTCGACCAGCGAATCTTCAGTGCCGAGCACCGCCGCCATCGCACCCACGCCCGCAGGCACGGCGGCTTGCATCAAGCGACCGCGTTCGCGCACCAACTTGGCACCGTCATGCAATGACAAGGCGCCCGAGGCCACAAGCGCTGCATATTCGCCGAGACTATGGCCGGACAATTGCGCAGGTTGCACACCTTTATTTGCCTGCCAAACGCGCCACACGGCGATACTCGCCGCCAGCAAGGCAGGTTGCGTGATTTCGGTTTGATTTAATTTTTCTTCTGGGCCGTTCTGCGACAAATCCCAGAGATCCAATGCAGCGCCTTCAGACGCTTCCGCAAACGCCTTTTGCACTTCTGGATGCGAAGCGGAGAGTTCGGCGAGCATGCCGACGCTTTGCGAACCTTGCCCGGGAAATACAAATGCCAACGTCGATTTCATTTAAGTATCGCTTGTAGGAAAGTGAGCATGATAAAGCCCAAAGCGATCTTTCGTCTGTACCAAGGCGTAGGGTTTGAAAACTACGCCGGGTTTTGCGGGAATCAATAACGCAGCAAGGCCGAGCCCCAGGTAAAGCCGCCACCAAAAGCTTCGAGCAAAATCAGTTGTCCACGCTCGATGCGGCCGGAGCGAACTGCTTCATCCAGCGCCAATGGCACCGAACCCGATGAAGTATTGCCGTGCTTGTTTACCGTGACGATCACCCTGTCCATCGGCATTTGCAGGCGTTTTGCGGTCGCTTCGATAATGCGCAAATTGGCCTGATGCGGAATCAGCCAATCGAGTTCCGACTTGTCTATGCCGTTGGCAAGCAAGGTTTCTTCAACTACGGAATCGAGTGCCTTGACCGCATATTTGAAAACATCGTTGCCGGCCATCATCACGCGAACACCGGCGTTCGGCTCGTTGACATTGAAACCAGCCGAGACGCCGACGGGGTTGTACAGAAGATGTTTCTTGCTGCCGTCGGCATGCAAATGCGTCGACAGGATTCCGGTTTCCGCATCGGCTTTCAGCACCACGGCACCGGCACCATCGCCAAACAATACACAGGTTTTGCGATCGGTCCAGTCGACCATGCGAGTCAATGTTTCGGAACCCACGATCAAAGCCGTTTTAACCGAACCGCTTTTGATGAATTTATCCGCGACGCCGAGCGCAAACACGAAGCCGGAACAGGCGGCGTTCACGTCAAAAGCGGGAATGCCCAAAGCACCGAGTTTTTCCTGGATCAGGCAGGCGCTGGATGGGAAAATAAAATCCGGTGTGGTTGTTCCGAGAATAATCAGATCGAGATCGGCGGCGGTAACGCCGGCGGCCTCCATCGCGCGTTGCGCCGCGATAACGCCCATGGAACTGGTGGTCTCGCCTTCAGCGGCGATGTGACGCTCTTCGATGCCGGTACGTTCGCGAATCCATTGGTCATCGGTATCGACCATTTTCTCGAGGTCGGCATTCGTCAGAATTTTTTCCGGCAAGTAGCTGCCGGTGCCCGCGATTCGCGAATAAATGGTCATGCCGCTTCCTCAAATATACATACTGCGCATCTTAAAGCTTCTAAAGCCTGAAATAGACACGGCGGGACAAGCCCGCCGTACTATTTTATTAGAATGAGACTCAAATGCCCGAAGGCATGAATCTTATTCTTCGATTTCGGCTGCCGATTTAACCTGCACGACTTGACGACCGCGGTAGAAACCGTCTTTGGTCATGTGGTGACGGATATGGGTTTCGCCGGAGGTCTTGTCGGTCGACAGAAGCTTCGAGGTCAGGGCATCGTGCGAACGGCGCATGCCGCGGGTCGATGGGGTTTTACGGGATTTTTGAACGGCCATTTTGTTTCTCCAACACTGACAACTATCGTTTTAGATCTTTCAACGCAGATAGTGCGGCGAAAGGATTAGGGGTTTCTTCTTCGATCTCCACCATATCGGCCGGCCATTCGGCTTCTATAGCTTCAGAATCTGGGTTAATCGGTACTACCGGTAAAGCTAGAATCAATTCGTCTTCGATCAAATCCGCAGGGTGCAAACTGCCGTTATCATCAACCAATACTGCTTCGACATCAGGCAGCAAGGCAGCTTCTTCGGCTTCATCGCGGATTAGCCCCAAACGTTGCCGGATGTCGACTGGATGAAAGAAACGTTCCAGCGTTCGTTGGCAAAGCAGGGGTAATTGCGCTTGAAGATGCAGATCAACATAACGCTGACCCAGATCGTCACGCCCAAATTCGACGACATAATGACAATCGCCTTCGGCGTCGATCAGGCTGCTACCGAGTCGTTTAAAACCGACCAAAGGAAGCAATCCTTCAAAACGCCGCCCGGTCGCAACCATGCGCCAAGCATCTAGCACTGAGGGCAAAGTCGCGGACATAAGAGGGCAATTGTAGTGAGTCTGACCACTTTCTGTCAAATGGAAATACCCTTTTGCGACAGGGATTTGCAGAGATTCGGAGCCTAATGCAGACTGCGAGCCTGCTGACAGGAACATCCCAGTGCTAATACCTCTGATTTTACTCGGTCTAATTGTCGTTGCATCGATTGCCTTATGGCTGCAGCGCAAAAAGGCTAAACGCCGCAGTGACGGGCTTTTCCGCCTTCTGGACCTGGCCGATGACATGGAACGGCTATTGAACCTCAGCCAGAAGCGCATGCAGGCGATGCAGGCCGTTGTAGGCCGGGTTCCTTCCGATATCGGCGCCATTGCCAGTGCGGCACTCGACAGCTCGGAGAAAATCAAGGCAGTAAAGCGTGACCTCCTCCAACATCGGCTTTGGATTCAACAACATAGCGACACCGCCAGCCAGCAGGAAATTGACGATGCCTGCACCGCCCTAACCCGCTCGCGGGACCGAATTGCCCAGCAACTGGAAGCCCTGGAAAACGCCGGTGCCGATCTCGTGCAGGCAACCGCAAGCACGGAACAGGCCGCCGAACGGGAGCCCGCCAGCCTTAGAAGGAGTGAAGAATGAACCTGATTCTGGCTTCCACTTCCCGCTACCGCCGAGAACTATTGCTCCGTCTGGGCCTGCCTTTCCAGACTGCAAGGCCTGATGTAGATGAAACGCCACTGCCAAACGAAAACCCCCACCACTTGGCGCAGCGTTTGGCAGAGGCCAAAGCTCGCGCAGTAGCCAAGAGCTTTCCAAATGCCTGGGTGATCGGCGCCGACCAGGTTGCCGAACTGAATGGCCAGGCAATCGGCAAGCCGGAAAACTTCGAACGCGCGGCCGACCAGCTCAGTGCCGCCAGCGGCAAAACCATGCGCTTCTATAGCTCGTTCTGCGTTTTACGCATGGAGCCACACAAAATAATCGCCAACACCGACATTACCGACGTGCACTTCCGCCAACTCGACGCCATCGAGATCGAACGTTATTTGCACAAGGAGCAGCCCTACGATTGCGCCGGGAGCTTCAAAGCCGAAGGACTCGGAATAAGCCTGTTCGACAAAATTCAGTCCAGCGACCCGACCGGACTTATCGGTTTGCCCCTTATCAGCTTGAGCAAGGCATTGCGACAGGCAGGAATCAGCCTGCTTTAAACTGCCAGAATAAATTGCCGGAACAAATTATCGAGAATTAACTCGCGTATCGCATGGCTTGCCGGAATCGGCACCAAGGCGCGCGCGGAATAACGAAAAACTTTTGCCTTTCCCGGGCCCGAACACCATTTTTTCGAATTTCAAACCATTGAATTGGCCACACAATTTTGCCCGCCACTGGTCGCGCAGCCACTCCTTGGTGTTGGTTTCTTCAATCACGATAAAAACCGGCGTGTCGCGCTTCAAAGTTTGCAGAGCCTCGTAATCGACATGCCAATCTTTTAGTTGGCGCGCCCGGCCGTGCTTCACATTTAGCGGATGATCGAGGACGTACACCTCCCTTTCCTCCGCAAAAGAAACACGCAGTTGCGCCGCCAACATGAAATTGTCGGCGACCAGAACTTCATCATTCCCGATCAGCGATTTGGTCTCGTCGGAAATTTCATTCCAGCCAAGAAAATTATCGGGATAGGCTTTTTTTCCTGCGAAAGCTCCCGCCATGCCCGGCATCGCTGCCATCAGGAAATATGAAAAGGCAATGGCGACGCCCGCCAAACCGGTAATGGATATCCAATTGATCATTCTTTCCGACGCATGCGGAAACTTTTCCGATATTACGAAAGGCAATGCGGCCAGCAAGGGGAAGTATGCCTGCAATGGCCAGTGAAAACTGGTGCGGACTTGATCGACGAAAAAGGCCAGACCGGCAAACAAAACTAATGGCAATGCAGCGACACCGGCAATCATTCCCATGGGTTTGTTGCCATTTCGCCAAGCCCTGAAAACCCGCCACAGGCACCAGATCATCGCCGCATACAAAACCGGCGTAACGATAATGGCCTGAATTGGAACCTGATGCACGCCACGCACTGAAAACTGCCAGGGATTACGCTCGTGAAACTGGAACTGCCAGCCGGCGAAATCATGCTGCTCGTTATACAAAAACAAAGGCAGCCATGCGCAGGCGCCGATCACGAGAGCGAACAGAAGTTTCGGATCGCGGCAATGTCGCCAGCCTCCGGCTAAAATAAATCCGAAAATACCAGCCAGCAAAATAATGATGAAACGATAATGTGAGGTCGCACCGATGACCAGACCCAATGCAAGTTGCAGACAATCCTGCCATCGACATTTTCCCAATAACCGCAACGCGGCATCGAAACATAACAAGGCCGCCAGACAGAGCGGCGCTTCGGGCAGCGCCATGAATCCCATCGGCAATAACAGCGGCAGGCAACAAGCCAGAACTCCGGCCTGCCAGGCTTGCGTATCAGGGGAGAAGTTCCTCGCGACTCGAATAATTAAAAACGGAATCAATGCGCCGATTACCATGAATGCGATTCGAATGGCGAAAGGGTGGTAACCGCCGAGCTCCACCCCCAATCGAATTAGCCAGGCGGTCATTCCGGGCAAATCGGAATATGCCCACGCGGGCTTCGACGATTCCCAGGCGTAGAAAGCTTCATCACCGAATAATTGCAGCTTCCAGGCCAGCCATAATTTCAACAGCAGCATCAGCGACCAAAGAGCGAGAAATTTCACACGCCATGCGCTCGCATTTGTGTCAGCATTCTGTGAATATTGATCCGATATCGTCAAATGGAACCCCCGCCATGTCTGCAAACGCCAGCACGCCTATCCTAACCGACTTGCATCATCAGGCTTTACTCGATGCAAAAGCGCAGATCAACAGCATGGTGCTCGGCAAAAGCCACGAGGTCAGTCTCGCAATGACTTGCCTGCTCGCCGGAGGACATCTATTGATCGAAGACTTGCCCGGCCTGGGCAAGACCACATTGGCGCGCACGATGGCGGCGACATTGGGACTCAACTTCCAGCGAAGCCAGTTCACCGCCGACCTGCTCCCTTCCGACATTTTGGGGGTTTCGATTTTCGAACAGGCGACGCACGAGTTTCGTTTCCATCCGGGGCCGGTATTCACGCAATTATTGTTAGCCGATGAAATCAATCGCGCACCGCCTCGTACCCAGAGCGCACTGCTGGAAGCGATGGCCGAACAGCAAGTCAGTATCGATGGTCACACCCATAAATTGCCGCAACCATTCTTCGTAATCGCAACCCAGAATCCGGTGGATTTGGCCGGAACATTTGCATTGCCGGACTCGCAACTCGACCGATTTTTACTGCGCCTGAAACTTGGCTATCCAGACACTAATGCCGAACGCGAAATGTTGTCCGGCGATGATCGCCGCCATCTCATTGCACAACTTTCGCCAAAATTATCGCAGGCACAATTGCTCTCATTGCAGCATGCGGTGACCCAGGTGCATTCAAGCCCCGCCCTCATCAACTACGTACAAGCCTTGATGGCCGAAAGCCGCCGCCACAAAGGTGTGCGCGTCGGTTTGTCGCCGCGCGCCGGGCTTTCGCTATTGCATGGCGCGAAAGCCTACGCATTGCTTGAAGGTCGTCAACATGCATTGCCGACCGATGTACAAACCCTGTTTATCGCCGTCGCCGCACACCGACTGGTACCGGAAGCGGAAGCCGATTCCCGCGAAGCCCTGTGTCAAAGCATTTTGACCTCGGTGGCCGTTGATTGATGCCCGAAGTGAAGTCACGCGACGTCGTTGAGCGCTTTGGCGACCGGGCCGCCCGCTGGGCTTTTATTCGGCCGAAAAAACCCGAGCCACTGCCAATTTTCCTCAACCGCGGTCGCATCTACGTATTGCCCACCAGCTTCGGTTTGTTCCTGGCCGGAGTGATCACCGCTCTTCTGCTTGGCGCACTCAACTACAACAACAATCCTGCCATTTTTCTCGCATTCATCATTGCCGCCGCCGCCCACAACAGCTTGGTACATGCACACTTGTTGCTGTCGGGTTTGTGCATAAATACCTTGCATGCCGAACCCGTCCATGCCGGGCAAAACATGCAGTTAAGAATGCGGTTCGAAGCCAAAGGCGCACGCGACCGGCAGGGTCTGGAATTGGTGTGTGGCGATTCCGAAGAAAAATTCAATTTGCTGGCACGCGAACAAATCGAGATAAGCGTATCGATTACCACTGTCCGGCGCGGCTGGATGCAGACCGGCAGAATGCGCATAAGCACTATCCGACCGCTAGGACTCGCACGCGCATGGAGCTGGATACGGCCCGACACCCATTTACTTGTCTATCCGGCACTCGAAGCCCAAGCGCCGGCGCTTCCCGAGGCGCAGGGAGAAGGTAGTCAGGCGCGCATGCACGCACAAGGTGAGCACTTGCACCAACTGCGAGAATATCGCCACGGCGACGCCAAAAAACAAATCGCCTGGAAAGCCTCCGCCCGAGGGGAACATCTGCTCGTGCGTGAATACGAAACCCAGACCGCAAAGGAAATCCAACTGGACTGGTTTTCACTCAGTGCATTGCCCTACGAAGCACGCATTTCCCGGCTCGCTCGCTGGGTAGTCAATGCCGAAAACAGTAATTGCCGCTACTCGCTCCGTCTGCCGCAGGAATTTATCGCCAGCGGCAGCGGCATGGAACAACGCCACGCCTGTTTGCGTGCCCTGGCCCTGATGCCGCATGTCTAAGCCGATCAGCCCGTCGCAAAGAAGAATTTGCCTTTTGGCGAGCATCGCCTGCTGCGCACCGATGTTATTGCAGCTGCCGGGTTCGTTGATGGCAGTATTTATCTTGATTCTGGCGCTTGCCTTTTTTTATCCAAAACAACTGCCGGGATTTTTACGTTTCCTGCTTGTCATGTTCCTTGGCGCGACTGTCATGAGCAGTTACAACTTCGGTATTGGTCGCGACGCCGCCAGCGCCGCGCTGTTGGCAATGCTGGCACTTAAACCTTTTGAAACACATAGCCAACGCGACGCGAAAAGCTTGCTTGGTTTTTCCTTGTTCGCGCCATTTGCAGCATTTTTGCAGGACCAGGGGCCGCTTACTCTCGGGCTAAGCATGGCGGCGTTTGTACTATGCCTGATGGGCTTTGCCTCATTAACGGAGACAAACAACGCTTCCTGGCGCATCTCGCTAAAAGCCGCCGCAAGTTCGGCATTGATTGCATTGCCGTTGGCCATGGTTGGTTTTTGGCTATTCCCGCGTCTATCAAATCCGCTCTGGGGTCTGCCGCAAAATGCCTTGAGCGGCGGAGGCCTGGGCGACCGGATGGACCCCAGCCAGTGGCTGGATAGATTGTCCGATGACCGGATTGTGATCCGGGCGAAATTTTTCGGAAAAACGCCGCGTCGCAACCAGATGTATTGGCGTGGCCCGGTATTGATTCATTTTGACGGCAATGCCTGGATTCGCGATCAAGGGGCTAAGGTTCGTCCGCGCCCGGAATTGAAAAATGACGTCGATAGCATCCACTATGAAGTTATGCTTGAACCGACGGCGACCAATGACTTGCTGGTTCTGGACTTACCTACTACAGCTCCGCAAAACTCCCGCCTCACGTACGAATTCAATGCCATCGTGCGCGAACCGGTCAACTCCATTCAACGGTATGAAGCGGTCTCGTCATTGCAACCCCGATTCGTCGCGCCATTGGATGATCTGACCCGAATTCTGGCTTTGCGCCTGCCAGAGGAATTGAATCCGCGCACCCGCGAATTGGCGCGACAATGGTACGCGGAGAATCCCGATCCGATCGCTCTGGCAAACCGCTTTCAGGACTGGATCAAAAAAGATTTCAAATACACTCTAGACGCACCGATACTCGGTCGCGATAGCGCCGACGATTTCCTGTTCAATACGAAGCGCGGTTTTTGCCAACATTTCAGTTCGTCATTCGCCGTTTTCATGCGTTCCGCCGGAATCCCGACACGCGTCGTTACCGGTTTTGCGGGCGGCCGTTACAACCAGCTCGGCGGTTACTGGATGCTGTACGGAAAAGATGCGCACGCCTGGGATGAGATATGGGTAGCCGGCAGAGGTTGGGTACGAGTCGACCCTACCGCCGCCGTCGCGCCGGAAAATATCCTGGATACGCTTGAAGAGGGCGCCGAGTCGGAAACTTTTACGGAATCGATTTTCAGATCCACCATCAATACCAGCGACTGGTTGCGACGCAGCTGGAACGAACTGGTTTTGGGCTACGACTCCGCCCGTCAGAAAAACCTGCTACGACCACTGGGGTTTGATACCGAAGACGCCAAACAACTGACTTTTATTTTCATGATCGGTGCCGGCATCGCACTGGCAATCACCTTGATGCTTTTGCTGCGCCAACGCCGGGAAGATTTGCATGAAGTTGAACGTGCATGGCGCATATTCATAAAGAAAATGCGCAGAAAACGCCACGAGAAGCTTGAGCACGAACCTGCCAGCGAGTTTGCCAGACGGATAGCCGAGCTTTACCAAAGCAAAACGCCCGAATCGGCGGAGCGTATCAAGCAGCTCTGTGCGCGCTACACTCAATGGCGTTACGAAAACAAAGAATTCGATTCAGGTGAAATTAAACAACTTGTCACGGATTTAAGGCAATTTAAACCCATCTAGAAGACCGGGAATTACTTATGCGAACCGCAGCCCTCGTTTTATCCGCCTGTTTGCTAAGTGCCTGCGTGTCAGGGCCCAAGCCGCTTCGAGGCGAATTTTCGAATTTGTCCCCTGCACAAGCATCAAAAGAAAATACCGTGAATGCCAAGGTTCGCTGGGGTGGACGCATAGTTGCCGTCAACAATAAAACCGATCGCACCTGTTTTGAAATTGTCGGCTTGTACCTGAGCGGCGGTGCCAGACCACAAAAACTGGATAAAAGCCAAGGCCGTTTTATCGCCTGCCGCAATGGATTCTATGATCCGGACGTTTTCAAAGCCGGTCGTGAAATTACCATTACCGGTGCGATCGATAAATTCGAAAATGGCAAAATCGGCGATTACGATTATCGCTATCCGATCCTTAGCGCCGATGTGGTTTATCTATGGCCTGAACGCCGCGATGTCGATGTGATCGTCGAACGTCCGTTTTTTATCTGGTAACACGGTTTTCGTAGGTCGGGCCCCGGCCCGACATAAACACCATCGCAATCTGTATGAAGCGTCGGGCGTTTCCGACATAAACACCATCGCAATCTGTATGAAGCGTCGGGCCTGGGCCCGGCCTACATTCAACCTGGCGGCCAATGCAGCGAACGGCCTGCCAGCAAATGCAGATGTATATGGAATACGGTTTGACCACCGTCGTGGTTGCAATTGATTACCGTACGATAGCCATTTTCGGCAAAGCCTTCCTGCTTCGCATACTTAGCCGCCGCAATCATCAAGCGGCCAACATATTCGGCATCCCCTGAATCGAGATCATTCAAGGTTGCCTTCGCGATTTTCGGAATAAACAGGACATGTACGGGGGCCTGTGGATTGATATCGCGGAATGCCAGCACATGATCGTCTTCATAAACGATGTCGGCCGGAATTTCGCGGCGAATGATTTTGTTGAAAATGGTATCGGTCATGGTTGTCTCGTTAGTTGAACATCATCACTATCTTGCTCGTAGGAGTGCCTTTAGGCGCGACAGATCGCGCAAGAGTCGGTCGCCCCTAAAGGCGCTCCTACGCGTTGCATTATTCAAGCACTTCCAAACGCGATCCAAACGCATGCGCCAGGGTTCCGCGATCGACATATTCCAGTTCGCCACCCAAAGGCACGCCATGTGCGAGCCTGCTTGGATGCACGTCGAACTGCCGTGCGAGTTGCGCAAGATAATGCGACGTCGCTTCGCCTTCCACGGTCGGATTGGTCGCAATAATCAATTCCTTGATTTCGCCATGCGCCATTCTCGTCGCAAGTTTATCAAGGCCCAATTCTTTCGGACCCAAACCGTCCAGCGGCGACAACCTGCCCTGCAAAATAAAATAGAAACCGCGGAAACCGGTCGCTTGCTCGATGACCAGTCTGTCGGCCGGCGTTTCCACCACGCACAAAAGATGCTTGTCGCGCGATGCGCTCATGCAAATCTGGCAAACCGGCATTTCGGAAAAATCCCGGCATTGTTCGCAATGGCCGATTCTTTCCGCCGCTTCCGCCAATGTTTTCGACAGGCGAACGGCTGCGTCACGATTGCGATCAAGCAATTGATAGGCCATTCGCTGGGCGGATTTTTGTCCGACACCCGGCAAACAGCGCAACGCTTCGATCAATTGTTCGAGTAAGGGCGTTGCGCTCATCGGGAAGGCTTATTCAAAACAGGCCCGGAATTTTCATGCCTTTCGGAATCGGCATGCCGGCGGTCGCAGCCGACATGCGGCTTTCGGTTTCCGCATTGGCCTTGCCGACCGCATCGTTGAATGCCACGGCAATCAAGTCTTCCAGCATTTCACCGTCGGCTAGCAGCGAAGGGTCGATGCGAACCTTGCGGGTTTCCATTTTGCCGGTCAGGGTAATGCTGACCATGCCACCGCCGCTGGAACCAGTCACTTCGAGCGCTGCCAGTTCTTCCTGGGCACGCTTCATGTTTTCCTGCATACGCTGGGCCTGTTGCATCATTTGAGCGATATTGCCACGCATAAAAATCTCTCTTTAATCTAAAGGTCGGATGGAATCGGGCACGATTTGCGCACCCTGTTGAAGCAATTGCGATACCACGGGGTCCGCCATGAAGGCGCTCTGGGCATCGGTCTGTTTTTCGCTGCGGAATCTTGCGGTGCGGTCATGCAGTGTTTCGGATTGCGTATTCGCTTTTTCGAAAATGATTTTCGCCACTTCGCCCAATGCCGGCGCCAGCTTCTGCGCCAAACCGGCAACGACGGCATCGCTGCGTAAATGCAGGAAGCCATCCGGCAAGGCAAGTTTCAGAATACCGCTGTCGAACGCGACAAAAATGGAATGCGCTGCCAGTTCGCGTGCGGGACCTTTCAGCTCGGCGGCCTCGATCACGCCCAGCCATTGCTCGTGATCTTTCAATTCACGCTTCGTTTGTTGATGTATGGCGACTGGCGGAGTTGGCACTGCCGCAGTCTGGGCAACCGGCGAGTGAACAGCAGGCATTTCAACCGGTGTATTTATCGGCTTGGGCGCAGCGACGACCGGAGCAGCCTGTGTTGGTGCGGATAGCGGTTTCGCTGCCGGCTTCGCCGCAACAGGAGTTGAAACAGTCTCTCCTTCCGTCATCGGTCGAAACGCCAGCATCCGCAGCAGACTCATTTCAAAACCGGCACGCGGGCTGGGTGCATAGGCCAGATCGCGGCGACCGTTCGTCGCCATCTGGTACCAAAGCTGCACTTGTTCGGCACTCAATCGCGAAGCGAGCGTCGCAAAATCGACGGACGAAGATTCGGTTTCAAAACCCGGCACCAGTTGCGTGCATTGCAACTGGTGCAGCGCAATCGCAAGATCATCCAGCACATGGGCGAAGTCCGGCGAGTACACCGACATTTCTTCCACTTTCGCCATCAACGCAGCGGCATCGCCAAGCGACAAGGCATCCAGCAAACCACCTACCTGCGCGTTATCCACCGTACCCAGCATCGCATTCACGCTTTCGGCAGTTAATTTTCCACCGGTATAGGCAATGGCCTGATCCAGCAAGGACAAACCGTCACGCAAACTACCATCGGCACTGCGCGCCAATAATTTGACGGCGGCGGCTTCGACTTCAATATTTTCGGCAGCCAGTATTTTCGTAATCTGTCCGCCGATCTGGTTTTCGTCCAGACGGCGCAAATTGAATTGCAGGCAGCGCGACAAAACGGTGACCGGCAGTTTTTGCGGATCAGTCGTTGCCAGCAAAAACTTCACATGGCCAGGAGGTTCTTCCAGCGTTTTCAGCAATGCGTTGAACGCATTTTTCGAAAGCATGTGGACTTCGTCGATCAGATAGACTTTGGTGCGGCCGCGCGCCGGCATGTATTGCGCGTTGTCGATCAAATCGCGGACATCGTCGACGCCGGTGTTGCTTGCGGCATCGATTTCCAGCAAGTCGACGAAACGGCCGGCATCGATATCGAGGCAGGCATTGCAGACACCGCAAGGGTCCGAGCTTTCACCTTTTTCGCAATTCAAACTCTTTGCGAAAATCCGCGCAATCGTGGTTTTACCCACACCGCGGGTACCGGTGAACAGGAAAGCATGATGCACGCGACCGGTATCCAGAGCGTTTGTCAGTGCTTTGACAACGTGTTCCTGACCAACCAGTTCGGTAAATTTTTTCGGCCGCCATTTGCGGGCCAACACCAGATATGACATTCGCGTTTCCTTCTTGTGCGCCATTGTGCCAAGCGCGGGCGTTTGAGCCAAG
>Ga0208628_1000566_pt1 | contig 17137 bp, 17 predicted proteins | sample LakWasMet16_LOW5_2_FD_183864 | JGI IMG/M metagenome (GOLD analysis project Ga0208628, IMG submission 183864) | Freshwater sediment methanotrophic microbial communities from Lake Washington under simulated oxygen tension - Sediment Metagenome... | ecosystem: Environmental > Aquatic > Freshwater >... | reverse complement strand
CAGCGTTGTTTTTTTGTTGGCCATTGCGATAACACTGAGCCTGTTTCTGCGCCACCAAATCAAATCCGACTGGATCGTGGCGCTGAGTGTCGTTGCGGTGATGGTGCCGTTGTCGCTGTTATTGCTGCATCGCCAACTGCGGAATTATTTCTCGCTGTTCCGTGCACTCGCCGGCACCGTCAGCAGCTATCGCGACAGCGATTACAGTTTCTCGATCCGCTGGCATAGCGACGACGAAATCGGCGAACTGGTCAAGGCCCACAATGACCTAGGCGATACCTTGCGCGACCAGCGTTTGAATCTGGTGCAGCGCGAATTGTTGCTCGACACCATGGTGCAGAACACGCCGGTCTCGATGTTCCTGCGCATCGACTCGGGACCGATCGTCTATTCGAACATCGCGGCACGCCGGCTATTGAACGAGGGACGCAAACTCGAAGGCCATTCGCTCGACGCTTTATTGCTGGAGCTGCCGATGCCTTTGCAGGAAGCCTTCCAGCGCGGCGGCGATGGCTTGTTTTCGGTCGGTGAAGGCGACAGCGAAGAGGTTTATCATCTGGCACGCCGCACGTTCCGCTTGAATGGCCGCACGCATGAATTGATCTTGTTGCGGCAACTAACGACCGAGCTGCGACGCCAGGAAGTGCAGACCTGGAAAAAAGTCATCCGCATTCTCAGCCATGAGCTCAATAATTCACTCGCTCCGATTGCCTCGCTGGCACACTCCGGCGCCGAGTTGGTGCGGCGCGAGCAATACCAGCGGCTCGAAGAAATTTTCAGTACGGTTGAAGAGCGTGCGCGCCATCTGGAAGGCTTCATCCGCGACTACGCGCATTTCGCGAAACTTCCCGCGCCGCGCCTCGAATCGGTGCAATGGCCTTCGTTTATTTCACGATTGAATTCGCAAATGACGTTCGTGCTCGAAGGCGGCCTGCCGGAAAAACCGGCGCAATTCGATGTCGCGCAAATCGAACAGGCGCTGATCAACCTGCTGAAAAATGCGGCCGAATCGGATTCCGATCCAAAAGAAGTGAAACTGTCGATTCGACATATCGCCGAATTTATCCGCATCGACGTGCTCGACCGCGGCAAGGGCATGACCGATGCCGTACTCACCAATGCATTGGTGCCGTTCTATTCCACCAAACGCAGCGGCACCGGTCTTGGACTGGCATTGACGCGGGAAATCATCGAAGCCCATGGCGGACGGATTGCTTTGAGCAATCGCGAAGGTGGCGGCTTGATCGTGTCTATTACCTTGCCCGCATAGTCGCCCGCAAGCGGCCTCCTACGTCCCATATTTCGTAGGAGGCCGCTTGCGGGCGACCATTCCAGAAATCAATCCGCCGCTTTCAACCCGATAATCAACGCATTCACACGCGGCTGCATAAAACTTTTTCTTGCCGCTATGGTTTCGGCAAACTCCAGTACACGATCATTCTTTACCGAATCTTTTGACCAGACCGGCAGTTGCGGGGTTTGCGGATTGCCTGTGCGGGCAAACGCTACCCAGCTATCGCCGATGCGTTGCGCCAACAGGGAATCCTGTTTGCCAAATGGAACAGACATGCAGCCACAGGTATTGCCTGTATCCATCATGTAGGGAATTTCGCCGCCATGCCCGACGCCTGGCTGCGATCCACGCAAACCTTGTTGCACATAACTAAAGTAATAACGCCAAACCGGTGCGCGCTGCGATTGCAGATAGGAAATTCTGCGTGCGAATGCAGTAAATACGGCATCACGCATTACTTGCCGTCCCAATTCGGCATCGCCCGACACTTTCGGATACAAGGGCTTTACCAATATCTTCGATTTTCCCAGGCCTTGAATCACCTTCGCCGGATCCACGCCAAAGGCCGCTGCGACCGTGGCTTCATCACTGTTATTGCCGATGATCAGCGGCAGTGCGGCCTGCTGTTTTTTCTGGAATGTTTCAAGAATCGTTGCCGGCAAAACCCTGTCGCCGGTAATAAACGCCGGTGACAAAGTCAGTTCCGGCGCATCGAGATTTCCAAACATGCCGCCCGGAATAGCGCGCAATTGCGCGGCGCTGGCGCGCATGCCATCAAGTCCGACCGCGGATGCGACGGCAATGCCGACCTTGCGGGCTTTCTCCGGCGTATGGCCCGGAATACCGTAAGGGCTTTGGGCGATGCCTTTGTGAAACAAACCACGCGCCAACGGCGAGGAGTACAAGGCCAGCACGCTTTCTGCGCCGGCAGACTGGCCGAAAATAGTGACGTTATCCGGATTGCCGCCGAAAGCGGAAATATTTTTCTGTACCCATTCCAACGCGGCGATCTGATCAAGCAAGCCGAAATTTTTCACGCCGTTACGTTCTGCATCAAGTGCCGGATGCGAAAAAAATCCGAGCGGCCCCATCCGGTAATTGATGCTGACGATCACGGCACCGCGTTTCGCGAGTGAGTCACCGCCATAGCCCGGAACGGCGCCGGATCCGAATACAAGGCCGCCGCCGTGAATCCAGACCATCACCGGCAATTTATCGTCTTGTCGCAGACTCGGCGTCCATACATTCAGGAATAGGCAATCTTCGCTTAGCGCGCCGGGATTACCGCCATTTTTTTCGGAGAGGCCGGGTTTCTGGATGCAGGCATCGCCGAACTTTTTCGCGGCTCGAATACCATTCCATTTTGCGACCGGTTGCGGTTCGCGCCAACGCCATTGCCCGACAGGCGCCGAGGCAAAAGGAATGCCCTTGAAGCTGAAGACGGATTTATCCTGCGATCCTTCCAGCATGCCGGCATCAATTTGAACCGTGTTTGCCGACTCGGCCATCGCGCCGCCTGGAAAAAACTGCAGTCCAATCAAAACCAAAAAACCAAAAAACACGTTCCCGGGCATTGTCTTATGCATGGCTTTATCCTTGTCTGCGGAAAAATTCTGGTCGATGGCTTGCCGTTTCCTAGCCGCAAGCTTCCACGTAAAAAACCTGCGGCGGCAGACCAATGCGCCAATTGACTATTTTTCCATTCGCATCTATTTCAAAAACCAGTCGCGCTGTCGATTTGTCATCCGGCGTTACCGTCAAGGTCACTCCCTTTTCGATGTATTTATGCACCGCTTCTTCAACTCGACCGGCAAATGCGGTCTTAACCGCATCGGCGGAATCGCCCACCTTGAAATTTCCCGGTGCAATCTGGCTCGCATCGTCAACGTCGTAACGGACGAATTTATTTTCTTCGAACATGAAGCCGATGCCACGCTTGGCATCCGGTGCCGATTCGGGATTGAGGTAATGGCAAGTCGAACCTTCCGATGGTTCGGTCGCATTCAACGGACGCCCCCACGACATCCGCACCGATTCCTCATTCGAACCGAATTTGGCCGGACCAAAGCCCTGGAAATTGATCACCTCGGGATCATTGGCGGCGATCGGAGAAGTCGGCGCTTCGCTGGCAGGAGCGTCCGGTGTTGCCGCAACGGGAGCCGAGGCCGATTGCTTGCCTGTTTCATCCAACGGTGCCTTGCAGCCGACGAACAGTACCAAGCTTGCGGACAACAGGTACATTTTACTACTTGAATTCAGTATCATTTTTACGTCTCGAGAATGGTCTTATCGACGAACTTTGCACCGACCACGAAACCTAACCACATATACGTTAATCCAATGTGACGGGCCGGATTCTCGATTTTTCTTTAACGCAGGCTTCTTGCTATGTTTCGCCACCGGGATGATGATAGGCCAATGGGAATCTTCGATACTTTGCACAAGAAACAGGTCAACAACGGCATTTTCATTGCCCTGTTGGTGGTATTCGCCTCCGGCATCATTGCATGGTGGTTTTCAAAGTCGGGCAGCAGCCCGGATACAGCAATGACAAGCACGCATCCGCTCAGCGATGCGGACACCGTGCCTCTATGCAGCCTGCTTCCTGCCATCACCGGTGGCAAGATATGCCAGGACGCCGAACCACAAATCACGGTCGCCGGTCATAGCATGTGGAAAAATGAAAAAGACGAGCCCTTGCTGCGCGCCGATCTGGTAACCACGCGAAATTTGTCGGAAACGGAAAAAGTGACGACATCGTCCTGGTTCGAAAATGCCTTGCCTGAAATCAAGGCTTCGGGACGACAAGACTGGGAAGAACCCAAGGGCGCCTGGTCCCATGCCGTGATTACACGACGCGATGCCGAACAGGAAATTCTCCTGGAAGATGGTGGCATCGTGCTGATTCTGCAAAGCAAGGTAATGAGCAGGCCCGAGTTGCTGACATATGCCAACCTGGCCGCCACTGCTTTGCGTAAAGCCGCGCCGGTTACTTCTTCCGGGGACGCCGCCACTCGGAAATCGACAGCTGACGCGCCCGCGAAACAGTAAGCTGGTCGGGCGGTGCATTTTTTGTAATCACGCTGCCGGCACCGATCGTGGCGTCCTTGCCAACCGTGACTGGTGCCACCAGCGATGAGTTCGAACCAACGAAGACGCCGTCTTCTATTATCGTTTGCGATTTATTCACGCCGTCGTAATTGCAGGTAATGGTACCGGCGCCGATATTCACTTTTTCGCCGATCACCGCATCGCCGAGATAACTCAAATGATTGGCCTTGCTGCCTTTGCCGATCACCGCTTTTTTGGTTTCGACGAAATTGCCGATATGCACGCCTTCGCTCAATTCGGTACCAGGACGCAAGCGGGCAAACGGACCAATCGTGCAATTTTCCGCCGCGCTCACGCCTTCCAGATCGCAATGCGGATGCACTTGCACTCCCGATGCCAAGGACACGTTTTTCAGGCGGCAAAACGGACCGATTTTGACGCCATTCCCCAGTGTTACCTTGCCCTCGATAATCACGTTGACGTCGATTTCAACATCGGTTCCAACCGACAACTCGCCACGCAAATCGAATCGGGTGGCATCGATTAAACGAACACCCTGCACTGCGAGTATTTTTGCTGCGCGTGTTTGATACGCACGCTCCAGTTGCATCAATTGCCAGGGATCGTTGGCGCCTTCGGTTTCGATGACATCGCTGCAGCGAACAACCGTCGCGGCCTGGTATTCATGCGATGCCGAGGCAAATACGTCGGTCAAATAATATTCGCCCTGGGCATTATTGTTTTTCAGCCCCGAAAGCCATTTTTTCAACATCGTCGCGTGCGCTGCAATCATTCCGGTATTGATCAAATGAATCGCGCGCTGTTCGGCACTGGCATCTTTTTGTTCAACGATAGCCGCGACATTGCCGACGGCATCGAGCACGATCCGGCCGTAACCGGTCGGGTTTTCAAGCTCAGCTGCCAACACCACCAGACTCGCATCGAAAGCCAGCATGGCTTGCAGGGTTTCGGTGCGTATCAAGGGCACGTCGCCATAAAGCACCATGACGCGTGCGTTGTCCGGAATCGCGGGCATCGCTTGTTGCACGGCATGCCCGGTGCCTTTCTGTTCGGCCTGTTCCACCCAGTTCAAATCTGATTGATCCGAAAAGGCTTCCCGTACCTGTGCGCCGCCGTGGCCATAAACAATATGCAAGCCCTGCGGTTCAAGCGCACGAGCCGCATCGATGACATGTGCCAGCATCGGTTTTCCGGCTATTTTCTGCAGCACCTTGGGTAATGCGGACTTCATCCGTTTACCTTCACCGGCAGCGAGAATAACGATATGCAGGGCCTGGGTCATATATTGGCTCGAACGTACTGATACTGAAAAGAGATGCTATCAGAAGCACGCTTGTGGGAGCGACTTTAGTCGCGATGCTTGTCACAGAAACATTGCAGGTGAGGTCCAATCACGGCCAAGCCCACTCCCACGAAATATTCCTAATTTCCGGACATAAAAAACGCCGCGGTTAGCGGCGTTTTTCGGGAAGCGTTGTTGCTTAGTGCTTCATGTTTTTGCGTAGGCGTTCCAGAGCTTGCAACTGCGCGGTGGCTTGCATCAACTGCTGCTGTGCTTCTTCCAGGTCCTGCGCTTCACCGCGTCCGGCAAGAATACGCTCTGCTTCTTCCTTGGCGGCTTTGGCTTTGGCTTCATCCAGATCGGCGGCGCGAATCGCGGTGTCGCTCAATACCGAAACCACTTGCGGTTGCACTTCGAGAATGCCGCCGGAAATGTAGAATTCCTGCTGTTCGCCGTTCGCCAATGTGACGCGAACATACCCCGGCTTCAAACGCGTGATCAACGGCGCATGGCGTGGCGCGATACCGAGTTCGCCCATTTCACCGGTGACCACGACCATTTGTACATCACCGTGAAAAATTTCATTCTCGGCACTGACGATGTCGCAACGGATTGTAGAAGTCATACATTATTCCCGTGATTCAAACCGCATGCGGTGCGCGTGACGCGCACCGTTTCACATTCATTTCAGGCATGGTGCGCCACAGGCGCACCTTACGCTTTTTCTGCCATTTTCTTGGCTTTCTCGATTGCTTCATCGATGCCGCCAACCATGTAGAAAGCCTGTTCCGGCAGGTGATCGCATTCGCCATCGCAAATCATCTTGAAGCCGCGAATCGTGTCTTTCAGCGTCACGTACTTGCCAGGCGAGCCGGTGAAAACTTCGGCCACATGGAAAGGTTGCGAGAAGAAGCGTTCGATTTTACGGGCGCGCGATACGGCTTGACGATCTTCTTCCGACAATTCGTCCATACCCAGAATTGCGATGATGTCTTTCAATTCCTTGTATTTTTGCAGCGTGGCTTGCACGCGGCGGGCGGTGTCGTAATGTTCGTGGCCGATCACGTTTGGATCGAGCTGACGCGAGGTCGAATCGAGTGGATCCACCGCAGGATAAATACCGAGCGAAGCGATGTTCCGCGACAACACCACGGTCGCATCCAAGTGGGCGAAGGTGGTCGCTGGCGATGGATCGGTCAAGTCGTCGGCTGGCACGTAAACGGCCTGGATCGAGGTGATCGAACCGGTCTTGGTCGAAGTAATGCGTTCTTGCAGAACACCCATTTCTTCCGCCAGCGTTGGCTGATAACCCACGGCCGATGGCATACGACCCAGCAGCGCGGACACTTCGGTACCGGCCAGTGTGTAGCGATAGATATTGTCGACGAACAACAGAACGTCTTTACCTTTACCGGACGCGTCTTTTTCGTCACGGAAATATTCGGCCATGGTCAAACCGGTCAGTGCAACGCGCAGACGGTTGCCTGGTGGCTCATTCATTTGACCGTACACCATCGCCACTTTATCAAGCACGTTGGAGTCTTTCATTTCGTGATAGAAGTCGTTGCCTTCGCGGGTACGTTCACCGACACCGGCGAACACCGACAAACCGGCATGCGCTTTCGCGATGTTGTTGATCAGTTCCATCATGTTCACGGTCTTGCCGACGCCGGCGCCGCCGAACAGGCCGACCTTGCCGCCCTTGGCAAACGGGCACATAAGATCGATAACTTTAATACCGGTTTCGAGCAATTCATTGGCCGAAGACTGATCTTCGTACGAAGGTGCCAGGCGGTGAATTTCCCAATGGTCCTTGGTAGCTACCGGACCGGCTTCATCGATAGGATTGCCGAGCACGTCCATGATGCGGCCGAGTGTTCCGGCGCCTACTGGAACGGAAATCGCTTTGCCGGTGTTGGTCGCAATCAGATTGCGCTTCAGACCGTCGGTCGAGCCAAGTGCAATCGTACGCACAACGCCGTCGCCGAGTTGTTGCTGCACTTCAAGCGTAATCTCGGTGCCGCCAACTTTCAGCGCATCGTAGATTTTCGGCACTTCATCGCGATTGAACTCAACGTCCACCACCGCGCCGATGATTTGTACAATCTTGCCCTGGCTCATTTTTGTATCCTCAAATAAATCTTGTTGTTTATGCACGCTGTTTTTTCTGCCGCAAAATACTTTGTAATAGGCGCAACGAAATCAGCAATTGGTCCGATTCGCCACTTCAATCAATTCGGCTGCGGTCTTGCATTCCTCTGCCGACATGGAACCGGAACCAACCCCGTCTTTCCAGCCTTGCGAGAGATTTTTATACATTTCATCCGCTTCCTGCTGACTGGCCTTGCCGCCATTGATACTGCAAACGGACATCGATCTGAAATACCGATCACACTCGGCTGGAACTTCTGCCGTCGATGCCGCGCCGCCGCCATTGTTCGAGCAGGAAGCACACAGCAAGGTGGTGAATGCAAGCGCGACAATATTCAAGGTCTTGATGCTTTTCATGGTTGCCAATCCTTAATTAAACCGCTGCCGCGCCGCCGACGATCTCGGAAATTTCCTGAGTAATCGCTGCCTGACGTGCTTTGTTGTAAATCAATTGCAATGTTTCAATCAGCTTGCTGGCATTGTCGGAAGCCGACTTCATCGCCACCATGCGCGCCGCTTGTTCGGAAGCGAGATTTTCCAATACTGCTTGATACACAAGCGATTCGACGTAACGGGTCATCACATGATCCAGCACCGTTTCGGCATTGGGTTCATAGATGTAGTCCCAGTCGTGTTTGCTTTGCAGGGTTTCCGAAGCAGGCAAAGGCAGCAATTGGTCTTGCGTCGGTTTTTGCGTCATCGTGTTGACGAAGTCGCTATAGTTCAGGAATACGCGGTCGAGTTTGCCGGCGCTGAATGCATCGAGCATGACCTTGATCACGCCGACCAGTTTTTCCAGCTGCGGTTTTTCACCGAGATGGGTTACGGTGCCGGTGACATTGACTTTCAGGCGACGGAAAAAAGTCGCCGCTTTCTGGCCAACGCAGACCACGTCGATTTCAACACCCTTGGACTGCCATTCACGCATGTCGGCCAGAATGCGGCGGAACATTTGTGAATTCAGGCCGCCGCACAAACCGCGGTCGGTGGAAACAACGATATAGCCGATGCGCTTGATGTCGGAACGATCCACCATGAACGGATGGGTATATTCCGAATTGGCTTTCGCGATATGACCGATCATCTGTTTGATCAAACGTGCATAAGGACGCGATGCTTTCATGCGTTCCTGGGCTTTGCGAATTTTCGAAGCCGAGACCATTTCGAGCGCGCGCGTCACCTTGCGGGTGTTCTGCACGCTCTTGATCTTGGTTTTAATTTCTCTGCCGCCTGCCATAAATTTTCTCGTGTAGGGTGGGCCCTGGCCCACCTTGTGAAAACTCAATCTGCACAAGGTGCGCCTGGGCGCACCCTATGTTTTTACCAAGTACCGGTCGTTTTGAATTCGGAAATGATTTTCTTGAATTCAGCTTCGATTTCCTTGTCCCAGGCGCCGGTTTCGATGATCTTCTTTTGCAGATCGCCGTAACTGTTGGCCATGTGGGCATGCAAACCGGCTTCGAAAGCCTGGATCTTGTTCAATGGAACTTCGTCCATGTCGCCTTCGTTGACGGCGTAGATAGACAGTGCCATTTGTGCGATCGACATCGGGGCGTATTGTTTTTGTTTCATCAATTCGGTCACGCGTTGACCGCGTTCCAATTGCTTGCGGGTGGCTTCGTCGAGATCGGAAGCGAACTGGGCGAACGCCGCCAATTCACGATACTGCGCGAGCGAGATACGAATACCGCCCGACAGTTTTTTCATGATGTTGGTTTGCGCTGCGCCACCGACGCGGGACACCGAAATACCGGCGTTGACCGCAGGACGGATACCGGCGTTGAACAGATCGGTTTCCAAGAAGATCTGGCCATCGGTGATCGAAATCACGTTGGTCGGAACGAAGGCGGAAACGTCGCCGGCCTGCGTTTCGATGATGGGCAACGCGGTCAGCGAACCGGTTTTGCCTTTGACGGCACCGTTGGTGAATTTCTCCACGTATTCTTCGTTGACGCGAGCTGCACGTTCCAGAAGACGTGAATGCAAATAGAACACGTCGCCAGGATACGCTTCGCGACCTGGTGGACGACGCAGCAACAGCGAGATTTGGCGATAAGCCACGGCTTGCTTCGAAAGATCGTCATAAACGATCAATGCGTCTTCACCGATGTCACGGAAATATTCACCCATGGTGCAACCAGCGTAAGCACTGATGTATTGCATGGCCGGGGATTCGGAAGCAGTTGCAGCGACGACGATGGTATGAGCCAGCGCGCCATTGTCTTCAAGTTTGCGAACCACGTTGGCAACCGTTGATGCTTTCTGACCAATCGCAACGTACACGCATTTAACGCCGGTACCTTTCTGATTGATGATGGCATCGATCGCCATCGCGGTTTTACCGGTTTGACGATCACCGATGATCAGCTCGCGTTGACCGCGACCGACGGGAATCATGGCGTCGACCGATTTGTAACCGGTTTGTACTGGCTGGGAAACCGACTTGCGCCAGATCACGCCTGGAGCCACTTTTTCCACTGGTGCGGAAGAAGTTGCGTTCAGTGGACCTTTGCCGTCGATAGGCTCGCCCAGTGCGTTCAATACGCGACCGAGCAATTCCGGGCCGGTAGGAACTTCGAGAATGCGGCCGGTGGTTTTCGCAATATCGCCTTCGCGGATATTTTTGTAATCACCCAGCACCACCGAACCGACCGAATCGCGCTCGAGATTCAATGCGAGAGCGTAGGTGTTGTTCGGCAATTCAATCATTTCGCCTTGCATCACATCGGCCAGGCCGTGGATACGCACGATACCGTCGGAGACGGAAGTAACGGTGCCTTCATTACGCGCTTCGGCGGCCAGTTTGACCTTTTCGATGCGGGTCTTGATCAGTTCGCTGATTTCGGACGGATTGAGCGTTTGCATGGGTGAGTCCTCAGCCGGTGTAACCCGGTTGTTTCAAGTTAGTTCGTTAAGCTCGCTTGCAAGCGAGCCAGTTTGGTTTTGATCGAGCCATCAATCACTACGTCGCCGGTATTGATTACCACACCACCGATCAGGCTTTCATCGACATGCGCAGTGATTTCCACTTCGCGGTCGAAACGCTTTTTCAGGGCATTACGCAATTGGGTCAATTCGGCTGCATCCAGCGTTTTTGCGGATGTTACGTTCGCTTTGACCACGCGTTCGGCGTCTGCTTTCAATTCGTCAAACAAGGCGGCGATTTCAGGCAGCAATGGCAGACGGTGATTGTCGGCCAGCACGGTCAAGAACTGTTGATAGCTTGCATCGGCATCGCCGGGTGGGCTAAGCAGTTCATTGATGACGGCAGCAGCAACTCGCGGATGGCCGAGTGCATTTTTCACAGACGGAATGACGGCGGCAATCGCCGAAAAACCGAGTGCTTGCGACCATTGTGCGAGGCGGCCTTGTTCGCGTGCGATCGAAAAAGCAGCGCGGGCGTAAGGGCGGGCAAGAGTAAGGGCTTCGCTCATGATCCAGCTCAGATTTCAGCGGCGAGTTCGTCGAGCAAGGCCTTGTGGGCATTGCCGTCGATTTCACGCTTGATCAGTTTTTCAGCGCCTTTGACAGCCAGGGCGGACACTTGCTTGCGCAGGTCTTCCTTGGCTTTCGTGGTGGCTGCAATGATGTCGGCTTGCGCCGCCGCTTTCTGGCGGTTGCCTTCAACGATAGCTTCCTGCTTGGCATCATCGATGATTTGATTTCTGCGAGCCTCGGCTTGTGCAATGATTTCCGCCGCTTTGCCGCGAGCTTCACGCAATTGTTCATTGACGCGTTCTTCGGCTTGCGCGAGTTCCGACTTGCTGCGATCCGCAGCAGCCAGGCCTTCGGCAATTTTCGCTTGACGTTCTTCAATAGCCGCCATGATGTGCGGCCAACCGAATTTCATCACCAACCAAGCGACCGAGAAAAACGCGGCGCATTGGATGATCAGTGTGATATTGGGATCCATAACCTACTCCTGTTGGCCGACAGCACAATGCCGTCGGCTTTACGCTGCTACGTCGTCCAGCAAATTAACCGGCGACACCAGCAGCTTTGAGTGCGTTGATGAACGGGTTTGCGAAGATCAGCAACAGTGCGATAGCCACGCCGATCATCGGGATAGCATCGAGCAAGCCGGCGACGATGAAGAGCTTGGTTTGCAGCATTGGGGTCAGTTCTGGCTGGCGTGCTGCGCCTTCCAGGAATTTACCGCCGAGAATGGCGAAGCCGATAGCGGTGCCGAGGGCGCCCAAGCCGATCAACAGGGCGGCTGCGATAACGGTCATACCCATTACGTCAGCGACAAGATTAATGTTTTCCATGATGCTCTCCGTTGTATTGCAAAGTTAAGTAAGAAAATTGTGAATCAAAAGGTAAAACTAAAACCAGAAATCAAAACAATCAGTGCTTTTCAGATGCCATGCTCAGATACACCACCGTCAACATCATGAAGATGAAGGCTTGCAGGGTAATGACCAGAATATGGAATGCGGTCCAGATAAAACTGGCGACAAACTGCATCGGCATCATCGCGTAGGTCATGCCGCTCGAAAGCGAAGAACCCAGCGTCATGACGGCAATCAGGATGAAAATCAATTCGCCGGCATACATATTGCCGAACAGTCGCAGGCTCAGAGAAATCGGGCGAACCACTTCTTCGATCAGGCGCAGCAACAGATTGAACGGAGCCAGCAGGATAATGCCAACCGTACTGTGTGCATGGAAAGGCGCGGTGAAGATTTCTTTGGTAAACAGGCCGATGCCCTTGTGGGCAATACCGAAATAATGGATCAGGAAGAACACGCCGATCGACATGCCGAGCGTGGTGTTCATGTCGGCAGTCGGCACAACGCGTAGATAGGCGTGCGCAGGATCATGCCCGGCAGCGCCATTGGCTTTGGCCCAGAGCCAAGGCAGCAAATCGACCGGCACCATGTCCATGAAATTCATCAGGAAGACCAGACCGAATATCGTGACCGCAAGCGGTGCAATGAATTTGCTTTGGCCGTGGAAGGTTTCACGAACCAGGCCGTCAATGCCAGTAACCATCATTTCAATGGCGCATTGCAGCTTGCCTGGAACGCCAGCCGTTGCACGACGGGAAACATACAGGAACAGGCCAAGGAAAATACCGCACATCAACAGCAGGAAAATCACGCTATCGACATTGATCGTCATGAACGACCCTTCGCCCACCTTCACTTGCCAATGATGCAAATGGTGTTGGATATATTCTGTTGTACCGCCGCTTTCAGCTTCAGTGCTCACGTTTCACCTTACCGCCAGACATTGCCACGAGTGGAAACACTACCAGAGCCAGAATAACCCCGGCCGCAATCGCCAGCGGCGCAAGCGCCTTCATGCGAAACGACAGGAATAGGACCAACCCCACGATTAACCATTTCAAACACAGACCCAGCCAGAACCGGGAATACACGCGACCAGCAGGTTGAATTCCGCCACCTAGCGAAAGCTGCGCCATTGCCAAGCTTCCCAGCAATATCGACAGCACCCCTGCCATCAGCCCCAGACCTGCGGCTTGGCCAATAAAAACCCAAACAATCAGCATTGCCGCAACACCTGTCAGGGCCTGCCATTTCGCTACCAGCAAGGCCAGTCTTTGGCCTTCGGCGAGATGTTTTTGCATGGCAGACACCTCGGCAGCCCAAGGCCACGGCAATTCCCAACTTAGTTCAAAATTATAACAGTCAGCCAAGGCCAGCGACAACCCGTTTATGACTTTGTTTTAAGAGCCGCGACTCTAGAAAATAGGCATACTGCGGCTTTCATCACAGGGATTTCGCACTTATGACAATTGCTCTTTATTGCGTGCTGGCCGCCGGTCTGATGCCGTTTCTCTGGACTGGCGTGGCCAAAGTGCGCGGCCCTCGCTACAACAACGTCAATGTCAGGCTTTGGCAGAGCAAGCTCGAAGGTGCCGCGCAGCGTGCGCATGCCGCCCACCTGAATAGCTTCGAGGCATTTCCGCTGTTTGCCGCTGCCGTGATCGTGGCGCAAATGAACGGCGCCGTCCAAGGCAGAATCGACATGCTCGCCCTCGCGTTCATCGGCCTTCGCGTGGTTTACGGGATTCTGTATCTGGCGAACCTGGCCAGTTTGCGAAGCCTGGCATGGATGGCGGCGCTGGTCTGCACCATCATGATTTTCGTCGCCGGACACTAACGACATGCAGGAAGTCCGCGTCACGCACGAATTCAATTTCGACATCGAAAAAGTATTTGCCGGCATCAGCCATCATGTTGAATTTTTGAGCACTTCGAAAATCGGGTGCAGCATGCTCCGCGCAGGCGAGCACGATGCCAATGGCAAAGGTGCTTTACGCAAAGTACAAAAAGGCTTGATTTGCTTCGAAGAGGAAATCAATGCTTTCGACCCTCCGCATTCTTATGAATACCGGATTTTGACTTTGCGCGGACCTTTCAAGGTGAAGCTGCCGTTTCAACATCAGCTCGGCCGACTTGAACTGCATGCCATGAATCAACAAACGCAATTGGTCTGGACTTCACGATTCGTTTTTGCCGTGCCGCTAATCGGCCGCTGGATTGAACGCAGACTGGGCAGTTCGATCAGCGCGACATTTCTGTTTTTTCTAAAGCGTTTGGATACGCGACTGCAAAACGAATCAAGTCGTTCCGGAACCAACGCGCTTTAATATCGGCTGCTCCAGCCAGTGCCAGGATAAAAACGCGAGTGTGATCGAAATCAGGCAGCTCGCGATAAAGAAATTCGGAAACTCCGCCTTGACACCCTGCACGCCGCCCATGTTTTCACGCAGCATCACCATCACCGGATAATGCCAGAGGTAGATTCCGTAACTGATGCGACCCAGCCATTGCAACGCAAACGACTGCAGGTACCAGTCCGCCAGATTGCGACCCGAACTGACACACAACAACAATACGGCAACGCAAATGCTGGCAAACAAATGCCAATACACCAGCAATGGCTGCCGGGTTGGCGAGCCGTGATAAATTTGCCCGTCGGCAAGCAAACCCAAGGCCGGCAAAGCAAGCAACAATATGATCGAAAACACGATCAGGAAATTTCTTGTTGCGGCCGAGGGCAAGCGGTTCTGACAACGCAGCTTTGCAAAAAAAAATGCCGCGAGCATTCCCGTTAGAAATTGGAACAGGCGTCCGGGCAGATGATCCACCCAATAAACCTCTTCTGCCCGCGTCAAACCGGCGCCAAGCAAAACATGGCGATACAGCAGACTCAATGCGATGCCAAGCAACAACCAATACCAGCGACGATCGGTTAAACAACTGGCCAAACAGGGGAGCAAAAGATAAAAACCGAATTCAACCGGGAGTGTCCACCAGGTCGGAACATAGGCAGGTATCAGGGGCCATGCATTAATCCACAAGACGAGATGCGCCAAAACACCGCCGGGCGTCGGCGAACTCCAGGGCATGCCAATTCCGACGCCCAATATCGCCAAAGCCAGAATCACCGCTATTTGCAAATAATACGCCGGGAAAATTCGGGCAAAACGACGCTTTGCATAAGAACGTAAATCGGGGCGCGCTTGGTTTCGTCGCAAAGCTTCGGCAAATGGCAGGCTGAGCAGGAAGGCCGACAGCGTGAAGAAAATATCGACACCTATGCCACCCATTGCCATAAGCCATTGCACGGGCGGCCAAAGATCGTCGGCATTTCCCGCGATCAGGTAGGCATGCAGCAACAACACCCAGAGTGCGGCCAGGCCACGTATGCCGGTCAAGCTCGGCCATGAAGTCTGAATGCCGATGCGCGAATGTTTTTCCGGCTCCCGTCTTTCAGGCGTTTTGTTTGGCTGCGTCTTCATTTGACGTAGTATGCGTATTACGGCTTGAGCTCGCCAGCTGAACGGCCGTTATGATATCCGCCTGCGTAGTGTCCATATCAAACTTGTCATTACGTTTCATTATCAATATCACTGCATAAACATGGTTAGGGGAACACTATGGATTTTTCGAATTCAAGCATCAGGAACCACGGGTTTGCGAACCGCTCCGTGCTTTTGAAACGATTATTCATCACGGCATTTTTGCTGTTGGCGGGTTGGGTGCCGCAGGCATTTGCCACCACCGGCTGCGAAATTTTCATCACCGGCCCTTCTGCTGCCACCATCAATGTTTCAACGCCGCAGGCGTTTTCGGTAATCCTGCAAGATACCGGCGGCGGGCCCTGCCCGGCGGCAAACCTGACTTTCTCCACCATCACCGATACCACCGGCGGCGTTGTCTTGCCGGCAACCATTACCGGCGCCACGTTCACGCCGACCGGCTCGGTGTATGGCTTCAGCGTGACGACCGGCCCGACCGGCGGCGGCAACGCCACGATTCAAGTCGATTGCAGCACCTGCTTCAACGGTTCGCTGTTTGTGCAATTCAATCTGACGACAAACAATGTTTACTCATTCACGGCCACGACGCCGGCAAGCGTCACCACAAACCAATCAACGCCATTTACGCTGGGCACTAATCTTCAGGTCAATGGTGCCGGTTCAGGTGCTACCTATTCGACGGATTTCTTTACCACCCCTAGCGGCCCTTCTCTGGGCACGCCCGCCAACTCGGCCGGCGGCAATGCCAGCGTAACCACCACCCTCTTTACATCTGGCACCCGGAATATCCAGGCCTCGGTTATTTGTCCAGCAGGACCGCCTGCAGGCTGCCCTCCAGCGCCCCTGCCTTTTACCGTGATTGTCGAGCCGGTGGTGATGACAGCGGTATCGCCCAATGCTGTTGGCATTTCAGCGGGCGGCAATGTCACGATGACTGCACGTTACGGCAGTACCAATTCGATCGTAAATACCAACTATCCGATCTTCTGGAATATCAGTTCGGGCAACCCCCCGGGTGACGGGGTGTTGAGCGGCGCGACCAATACCAACGCCGCAGGACAGACGCAGGCAACCTTCACTGCGACCGTGCCCGGCGTTTACACCGTCACTGCTTCCAGCGGCGATACCTGGAGCGGTGACCCGACTGAAACATTCACCATTACCGTCACTGCTATTACCAGAACATTGGCGGTGTCCTCCGGCAATGCACAAACCGCACCGACGGGTACTGCATTACCAGCTCCATTGGTTGCATTGGCGCAAGATAACGGCGTCAACGCGCCGGGCATCACGATCAACTGGACGACTACCGGCGGCACCCTGACTGCAGCCACATCCGTCACCAATGCGGCCGGTCTGGCGAATATTGGATTGACACTGCCAGCTACTCCGGGATTGGTAACGATCACCGGAACGCGCGCCGACGACGGAACCGCAATTGCGACGTTTACCGCGACCGCAAGCTTGATAAGAACCCTGGCCGTTTCTTCCGGCAATGGCCAAACGGCGGCGACCAGCACGGCACTGCCTGCACCATTGGTCG
>Ga0208628_1000562_pt1 | contig 17169 bp, 27 predicted proteins | sample LakWasMet16_LOW5_2_FD_183864 | JGI IMG/M metagenome (GOLD analysis project Ga0208628, IMG submission 183864) | Freshwater sediment methanotrophic microbial communities from Lake Washington under simulated oxygen tension - Sediment Metagenome... | ecosystem: Environmental > Aquatic > Freshwater >... | reverse complement strand
AAGTTCTTCAAATTCCCAGTGTGCCATGTCCAGCCATTGGCTATAAGGCCAACCCGGTTTGAAATTGTGAACAGGAGTGAGATATTTAAACAGTAATCGGTGAGATAAATCGAAATAAAACGGAATGAAAAGGAATTATACGGAATGAAAAATAAAAATTTGTTTCAAAATATGCAATAAAAAAAGCAAAAAAAATTTCGCCCATTTTTGACCGAATAATAGATAGGTATTTCTACCTAAGTATAAAAGCGTAGCTAGCGATTGAACCTGCTAAATTTCAAGACTCGCCGCTTTCGTTATTAACCCCAATCCATCGGGCCGAATCAAATCATCCAGCGATACCCCATTATTTATGGATTCTTGCGCCCACTTGGGTAACAACTGTTCACGTCGGTGCTGAGGCGAATTGCGAATAAACTCCGCATAGTTAGTCGCGCCTTTCTGTTTAATCGCTGTCACGCGGGGAATCAACAAACACATACAATGCGGATGGGCCTTATGATGCGGTACCGCCTCTTTAGTCCAGACCCCTTTGCCTAATCCCATGTCGATATTGGCGTAATAATCACAAATATCCGTCGCCGGATGACTTCCTGAAAGCCGCCATTGATAACCAATAATGCTATCATCATTTTCAGTGCTGGCAATGACCGCTCGATGTGCGGCGGTGGCCATTTCGGTTCTGGCGATACGTTTCAGCGCATACAGTTGCTTGTCATAGGTCCACCATTTAACCGCCTCATCGAGCAGAACCTCACGGCCCATATTAACGGCTGTTTCGATTTGCTTGAATACTTGTTCGGCCGCGTGTCGGCTGCCGGTGGCTTTAAGGCCATCTATCCGTTCCCGCACCTCGCCGACAATGGCGTTCCATTGTGACCGAGCGGAAGGATCATGGATCAATTCCTGCGCCGATTGGTACAGCTCCGTCACCCAGTCATCAATATGATTCTCAACAATTTTAAAACGCCGTCCACCGTTGCTGCGTTCGATACTGCGCTGCATATCATAAATTAAGCTGGAAACTGCTTTGCCTTGCCGAACGCCATCCTGCAACACCTTTTGCACGCCATCACGCGTGGCTTTATCCCAATTCCACAATCTATCGGACAGTTTTAAACCGTCTGGCCAGCGTTCTTTAAACGCCTGTTCGCTCAGCCGCATGACTACCGATGACTGCATTGATTTACCGATAGCCACTGAGGAAGCGGCCTCAATACCGGTTCGAATAGCGGCTTGCGCGCTGGTTAGATAGTCAGCTAAGACAGCCTCTGAATCCGGTCCAAATTGCCAGCGTTCCGCGCGTAAGCGCTTAGTCAACTCAGCAATAAAAGCCGTCGCATCATCACCTATTTTTCCGTCGTGCTTGATGATCTCTTGCGCTAGACGACGGTAGAGCCGGTCATAATCGGTCACGGATTCAATGTATACGCTTTAGAGCGCTCAATTAGCCATAAAGCTTCAGCGCAGGTCAGGCGTGAAGATCGGATAAACAAATCATTATCATGGTATGTGCCTATAATAATGACCTGTTTCAATTCCGGACCCACCTGTAGCGCTGATGCCAAGGCTTGTTCCGGTGTGAGTGTAGTCGAGGCAGGCAGGAAAATTAGACTCACGCACTAGCCTGCTGCGCCAACCGATCCCCGTACGTATCCCCTTGGGCATCAATCTCTTTATCAATCGCCGTCATTACGGTCGGCGAAGTGTCGTTACCCAAAATCTGCTTGGACAGACGTTTTTTCAGTGCCTTGTCGAACTCGACCCCCATGCCCAGACTGACCGAATCCATTGCGATCGCAATCGCCTGCTGCAAATCCGTTAAGTTAAAATCATTCGGATACGCGATATTGCCGCTAAAAGTCTTGCCCTGCCACAAATACACCAAATCGGCGATTTCATTCTCGGCGGTCTCGCCCATCTCGCTCATCCCGCGCAAAGAACTGTTGGCTTCTTGAAAATGAAACGACAACGCCACCCCGGATTGCTGTATGCCTCCAACAAACTCTAAATTAGCAACACGATAGATATCCTCGATCGTTGCCGCGATCTGCTTCATGTAGAGCTCGACCGGATCTGCAGGCGGGGCAATATAGCCAGGCTGGCTACCGCCGACGGTCGGGATGTAGGTCAACGCGTTTTCGGTGCTGATCGTCAAGTCTTTTAGCCGTTCGCGTTCGGCATCGCTTGAAACTGGCAGGGCCAGAATGGCGAACGTCTGCGCTCTGAACAACTCACGCAATTCCGATCGCAAATTAAATAAATCCCAATTCAGTGAAGCCAAATCATAAACCCAGCTTTGCGATTTGCTGTCGGTGGGATTTAAGGGTTTTGCGATATGAAGCCGCACCACCGGAACCCGCCCAAGCGTGTAATCGCCTTGATCAATGATGTCGCTGCCGTCTTGGTCGCTACTCAGCTTCCAGCCGGTGCGGGTAAAGGTGCGGTAAAGCATGTCGGAGCCGCTTTGCTCACTAAACGTGACCGTGGTCCAAGCGCCTTGACTGTCTTTTTGCTCGTTGACCAATTGCCCGTGCAGCCGTAAAGCCAGGTAAGGAATCTCTTGCTCGGCTTTGGTTTTGCCTTGGGTTTTAGGCTTATCGACAATGACGTACACAGTGCCCAAGATCATCGCCAGCCGTTGATAGGTAAACAGCAAACTATCCAGTTTGGTGCCGACGCCGTCGGCGTTGCCGGAAAAATGGGTGTAAAGATCGTCCACTTCACGGCTTGGTGCTTGCCGCCACAAGAAGCCCATCATCACATCGACGATCTTCCGGGTAAAATTCGGATAAACGGCCAACTCTTTACGCAGCTTTAATTTATCGACCGATTCGCGTGGGTGTCCAACCAGGTAATCGCCCGTCGCAAAGCCGCCGTGCCCGCTGTAGGCGTCGAGCATAAATTGATCAGAGGTACGGTTTATAGCCATGGCATTCTCATCGGTGTGTAAATAGGGCCGGTAGCGCCATTGCTGGCCGCATGAACCGCCAGCGCCAAGGCCCAAAACCGGTCGGCGTGGCCGTTTTCAGAGCGTTCGGCGGTAAAGCGAATATTACCGGCGGCGGTAGTAATCTTGGTCACCGCGCGAAGATCGGCACGGATTTCAGGCTTAAAAGGGAGCCTTAACTTCTTGTCTTCCATTGCTCCGCGTACCGGATAAGCCAATGCCTCCTTAACCCGGCCGGAAAATGTCACCAACTCGATCTTGTATTGGCCAAACGCTTTTTGTGCATCATCGCCCCAGCCAATACCTAAGCCGGTATAGTCGAAACAAGCCCTATTAATCAGCTCCAGCACTGGCCACAGTGCTTTTTCCTGGTCGGGCTTGGACATCGACTTCAGCTCGATGATCATGCGCGTGTACAACACGTCGCCAAGCAGTTCCAGCACCCACAGCACGGTTAAGTCTTTTTTGCGACCTATGTCCAGGCCGGCAAACAATTGCCCGCCACGGGCTTTAATCGACGCTAAATCCTGCTCCCAATCATCGGTCTGCCCATATTCGCAGCCGGCAATCAGATCGTATTCCAAAAACGCCGCATCATCATTGGCCGGCTGACACATGTATTCTTGAAGGAACGATTCCTCATCTGCGCAACCGGCTTTAATGAAGTCGAAATAGGCCGCCTCATCCATATCCTGAACTTCATGGTTGGCCGGTAATGCCTTTTGCAGCTTGTACAAAAAGCCCTGGTCCAGTGCATCTTGCAGCGTAATCCGGTGCAAACTGATGTTTTTGGGATTGCCGTGCTCGCGCACTTCGCGAATTAACTGGTTAAAGAAATTGTGACTACCACGGTGCGTACTGATAATCTCCATCGATCCGCCCCAGGTAATACCCGGATAGGCAATACTCCATAGCTTGCGCGGATCGGGATGCAGCGCGAATTCGTCCAGGATACGGCCACCTCGCTTACCGGCCTGGGCATCCGGATTGCTGGACATTGAATGAATGCGCTTGCCGCTGGCAAACTCCAGCACATAGGCGGTTAATTTATTCTTCTCATCGATAACTTTTTCGCCCAGGTCCAGCGCCGCCATATTCAGCACTTGCGCCCACATCTTGCAGTCTTCGATAAATAGCCGGGCTTGCAGGTCGTCGCGCGACGATACCCACTGATCCCACTTGGAACCAGCTGTAGCGGTGCGCTCATCCGCCGCGTAAGCCGTTGACCAGCTGATACCGATCTGCCGTGCCTTCTCCATTAATTTCAGGCGTGAGTGATCTTTAACCCAGCGCTCTTGCCCAGGTAAAAAAAGGCTGTTGGGATTTTCCGGAATAACTTTGGCGTGAGGCATTAGTTAGCCATGCCCAACACATCGCGGCGGATGCGTTCAATGGTTTCAGCCGACACGCCGGAGTTCTTAGCAGAAGCGCTCGCCATTTGCGCCGCTTCGGCCAGCACTTGCTTACGTACTTCCGCCTTATACTTCTGCGACAAAATATCCGTCCGTCCCAGGTCAGCTATTGCTTTAGCAATTTTGCTGCTCGTCTCTGCCAGCAAATGCGGATCATCACCCGCCTCTTCAGCATCGCGCAGTGCGATCGACAATCGCAGCAAACGCGTCTGCATTGTGCGAATTGTCGCTTCGCGCACCACACCTTCCGGGTCCTGATTATCCGCCAACGAAGTTTTAGCGATTTGATACAGCTGGCGCTGCTCGGCCATATCGCGCTCGAATTGCTCCTGGAACTCAGCGCCATAACGAAACGCCGAGGTTTTACTGATCCGGACCGAGAGCCCTTCTTCAGCCAGGCGCTCATTCAGCCATTCGGTCAGTCCCTCATAATTCGCAAAACCGCCCGCCACCAAGCGCGCATTAAACTCATCCTGTATCGAGCGAGGGACTTGGGTTTTAATCGTTGAGCGCTTAGCCATTAGCCTTGTAACTCATCAGGACGCGGCCGACGAATACCGGGAATCTCCCGCAGCCCTTCGACCACTTCCAGACCGTCGCCGGTTAACGTAGCGATATGCACGCCACCGGATACTTGATCGACAATCACATCAGCCACCTGATCCAGCCAGGCCAATTCGATATGTAATTGATCGCGGTTGATTGCATGGCCCTGATCGCGCAGCTTAGCCAACAATACCTCTTGGTTAGCCACATAGCCGGGTTGGCCGCGTAGCAGCCGTAAAATAAGCAGCCGAAGATCGGCGCGGTTACTGTCAGCCATGATTTAGCCTCCCGGATAACATGATCTTTTGAATTTCATCCAGCCCTTTAATAATCATGTGGAGCTGGCCTTTCATTTCGTTGGAACTGGCGGAAAGTTCATCAACGCGTCGATGAACGGCTTTGATGTCATCATCACCGATACTGTTTTCAATATCCGATTCAATCCGCGCTAAGCGCTCGCCATGTGTTTCAATGCGCTTCGTGATGGATTCTTTAGATTTCTTAATGTCCTCTTGCAGGTCCTTCTTCATATCCTTGAGCTCATCTTCAGCAACCTTGCTGCGATTACTGATCGCGACAAATAAAGCCAGCCCAAAATTCATCGCAAACAGCAGGATGGTCCAAAAATTAAAATCAAAACTGACACTCATCGGTACATCCTTTTTTCATGTTCTTCAGCTTGTTTACATTCAACGCATAACTCCACGCCTGGTATTGCCAAACGCCGCGCTTCAGGAATGGCATTGCCGCACTCTTCGCAAAACTCAGCCGATATCGCATTAGGATTAACCGCTGTGCCCTGCTGGTGTTGCAGCAACGATAGATCCTGATAAAACTGCTCGGCCTGTTCGATACGCTCATCCTCGTTCATATGCTCGGGAGGATTAAGCAGCGTTTCCAGTCCTTTCATTTATCCGAGTTCCTTGTTGAATCAATGATCACTTCCAGCTGTTCGGCATAGTGCCGTTGCAGCCGGTTGCGCTCAGCCAAACGGCGATACACATCATCACTCAACGATGACAGTTCAGCCGCTGTTATCGCCGGCAATACCGGACGAGCCGGACGGCTCAGCGCCACTATCTGAGGTATTGGAACCGGTGCCGGACCTTGGCAAGCTGCTACGGCTCCAGTCATTGTCAAAATCGTTGCGATCAGCCAAATGTGCCTGGTCGTTAATGGTTTCATGCCTGTGCTCCTCATGCAGTACGCGTAGCCGGTTATCGAGAGTTTCACGATGTTGATCCTTTTTTATTTCGGCGGCGGTGACGGTTTGTTGTTCTTTTAATTCATGCGATAGCAACAGCGCTTTGTTACGGTAAAGGCGTAACAAACAAAATAGCCAAATAATGCTTAACACCACCAGTATCAACGGCACCCACGGTAATATCGTCATCGGTTTAGGTTGGCTGGTTAGCGGCTGCTTCCATCCGCTTAAACTTACGATCCAGGCCAACGTAGCCCATGCCGTTGGTAATCAGCATCCCCGCATCTCCCGCATCCATCATGCCCACTGCAAAGCCGACCACGCCCATCGCAATCGCCAGCCAACCGGCCGTTTTAGTAATCCAACTTTTCATCTTCATATTCCAAAATAAAGTGCAAAAACTGGCGATGAGAAATGCCGCTAATCATCAGATCAAGCCAGCACTCGCCAATAACAATCCGATCGGCATCGATCTTAGAGCGAAACCATTCAACATCACGTTGCGCCACATCCAACCTGGATTCAGCGCCTTTTAATTGTTTTTTTCTTCTCTGCAAATCACGCCGGGCCTTCTGTAATTGCTGTATGCCGGTCATGCGATACCTCCGATTGTCGATAAAAAGCGAGGCGCATAAAGCGCCCCGCAAGCCGAGAGCTTAAATACCCCCGTAATCGACCGGGTGGCCAGGCTTAAACGCGACATGATCTGTATAGCCGTCGCCATCGGGTTCTCTCCCCAGCGCCTTTAGCATGGATTGATGAAAAGCGCCGCTGTTTTGCAGGCTCAAACACTCAGTAGCTACGTCACGAGACGCCAAAATAAAAAACGGCGTATCCGGAACATCCCATGCCTGCACGTTAGAAGGCGATACTACCGAGTCCGAGTCTCTAGCGATCATCGGCGGCGTATCAAGAAGAAGCGGTTGCGCTTGTAAAATCGGTGCAACCGGCATCAGTAAAAATAGGCAAATTGCCCAGGTGGATTTGCGCATCGTGTTTCCTCCTATAGTGGGTTAATCAACAGCGCAAGGAGATGATAGGCGTTAGCGCAATTAGCCAGTATGCGAAGCCCTTCTCATGCCCAGCTTCTTATCCAGTGCGTAGCATTCATCACGGATAACTACGTCTACTGGAGACACCAATGATTAACAGCCGAAAAATCGAAGACCTGCATCCCCGCGTCGCCGCCCTGTGCCAGGCCTTTATTGCCGCCTGCGCACAGCGAGGTATCGATATCATCATCACCAGCACCTACCGGGATAACGAATCGCAAGCAGCGCTCTATGCACAAGGGCGAACCAAGCCCGGAAAAATCGTGACCAAGGCTGGAGCCGGACAATCGTTTCACAACTATCAATTAGCCTTTGATTTCTGCCCGATCGTAAACGGCAAGGCGGTCTGGAGCGATACCGCACGGTTTAATCAGTGCGGAAAAATTGCTGAAAGCCTGGGGTTAGAGTGGGCGGGACGTTGGAAAGGGTTTCCAGAATTGGCGCATTGCCAATACACCGGAGGATTAGCACTGGCCGATCTGCAAGCGGGTAAACGCCTTGCCTGAGCAAGCGCCGGTATCGCTTAGCCCGTATGCCGTTCAAGCGCGTCTGCAACGGGCCGGCATGCGTTATGCCTCGATCCGGGGCTACTACCTGAAAAAAGGCAACACCGAACAGGATTGGCAAGCGGTAAGTGCCGATTCGCGAAAATTCAATCGCGTCTGGCGGGAAATGCTACAGATTCCGCCCGGCGACATGCCGCCACCAGAGGCGTTTAGGCGATGAAGGTCGGCATTTTATTCAGATTAGGCAGGTGCTGGATCGGTGCGCACTGGTCGCCGTATAACCGGCGACTGTGCGTTAATCTTGTGCCGTGCGTGACGGTGTGGATAGCATTGCCGGGTGGAGTTGTGCCTGGCAGTAAATAAGCTAAGAACGCAGTACAGCTCAAGCACTCGTTATATTAGTACGGTTACCCCCTAGCTTGATTTTTTAGCTATATTGCAAATAATCAATGTAACCAAAAATATCTGTACCAGGTTATTTGCAAATGACATCAATAAAAAATCAAATGGCCAGATGTTCTTGCTAGGAGAAAATCCATATAGCGAGAGAAATGCCGTTATTAATAAGCAGAAAATAGATAAAAAATATCCAAAGAAAAATAAATCGAGATAACCGTTCCGTTTGTAGGCTTCAAAGTTTGGCGATTTCGTAAAGACAAACAGAATAGTAATGATAGCTGCTAAAAAACCAAGCATAGTGTAAGAAAAACCAGCAATCATATTCGCTAAATCTTTCTTATTAGCGAACAGTAGCAAAGGATCAAGCCAGTTTAATTTAATCAGCATCTTGTAAATCAGAAATAGCAAAGGGCCAGGCACCAACATCAGCATACTTAGAAATAGCTTCAATAGATACGTGTGGGATGGCTTCATCCTGCTCATGATCGTTTACCTTTTTCTTGAGAGCTTCGTTATCATTAACTTTTCCCTTAATTTTTTGAGCAATTTCATTTTCATTTTTGGTAACGATGTTGTCAGAGAGCAGGCCGTTACCCATCAGGTATAAGTCGATCAAAGCGGAATGTTGATCATCCTTTGCTTTTATGATCATCTTGTCAATACCGTCGTCAGGGACAGCGGAAATTAACTTTTTAACCGCTTTCTCAATATTTTTTCTAGGCTTTGGCTTGATGATGATTTCAAAACTATCTACATCATCAAATTCAGTCGCGTCGCCACCCAACATATTCATGACATGGTCGAAGATGCCATTTTGATTGTTAATTTGTACCGTAGACTTACCCAAAAAAGGCATCGACATTGCTTCAGCTTTAGTCGCTTGGCTCAGGAACGGCAACAATGTAAATTGATACGTGTCAATCCCAATCGATCGCAAAATATCATTAATGAACACTCCAAACGAAGGAAGTCGTGGAGCCATAATAGTTGATGCAAAGCCAAGATAGCTATCCATCAGGTAAACATAAGAGGCGAAACCAATCATTTCCCCTCTTTCTAGCAAATCATAGATCTCACTGACGGAAGTATCTTTAGAGTTAACTTTTTTTATTATTTCATTGCTGCGTGTCTGAATAAATAAATACAAATCGCCGATAACAGGGAGTAGGAATACATTCTCGCCATTATGAGTAAACTGATTTTTATAGCCCGGATTGCTATATTGGCAAAATGCTTTAATAAAGCTTTTGACCGACATACGCTTTTTATTGCCAGTCTTAACCTCGTTAAATGCATATCCGTAGTAACTTAGTTTCATAGTATTCCTTAGTGGATTGTTTATAAATCGCGTGTAAAAAACAATTAAATTTATCGGTTGCTTAAAAAATTAACCAAAAACTCAGCTTAATTTAAGGGGGCTTTGAGCTTAATTTCAGGTTGTTAGGGAGCGGGTTATGCTGCCTAACAACCTACGGTGCCGATGTGTGGGCTTCGTGCCTCAGTTCAACCTACACACTGCATCACACCAGGAAACGTATCTTACAAGCTACTATTAACGCGTTTAAATTCCCCCCGTTTGGCCACATAAAAAGGAAAGCAAACGATCCATAGCAGCAAACAACCAAAAAACCAACTCCATGGGCCCATATTACCCATGCCGGTAATTTGTCCTTTTTTTACGCCTATCGTCTTAGCGTCAACTAATACCCAAATGCTGGTTGCGATAACCATGATCCAAATAAAACCATTCATTTCATTCTCCTAAACATTAAAAAAATAGGTAAAGCTTGCCTCAAGTATCTCTGTGACTATCGGCAAATCGACTCACACGGCACACCATCATGATCACGATCCAAACGTCCAACACCGCATTCATTCAAGTAAAACTTGGCTTCAGCGCAGCTGGACATTTCACCGCATTTCGATTTGCCAGCGCATTCAAGGCCACTGCTTGATGCAGAAGTCTCGGCAGAGGCCTTGACCGCCTTGGCCGATTTTCCGCCATGCCTAAATTCCCAGGGTGGCGTTGGTTCAGAATCGGCCCATAAGCCAGCACCAGCGGCTTTTGCCTGTTCTTCTAACTCGGCGATCGATTGATCGGTCAGATACTGACGATAAGCCCAGGCCATGCCGAGTTTGACCTGTTCGGCATTCGCGTCGATACCATCGCAACGCACGCGGCCCAAGGTGCGCTTGTATTTGTCAGTGCCGTGGTCATCAACCACTGCCGTTTTTTTAAAGCACAGATCGGACAGCGACTTTTTGGACTGCGTGCCGAAGGCCTGCTTGGACTCTGGCGCATCGATCTCGGCCAGCCGGATTTTAACCTGGCGTTTATCGGCATTAAGGACAGTCAGCGTATCGCCGTCCGAAATACCTACTACCGTACCGGACCATTCGGCGGCTGCGATAGGGAATGAAACTAACAAAATAAGCAGTCTTACAAATAGGTTCATGGGTTGCCCTCAAGAGAAATGCATGTTAAAGAAAAGTAGGTTGGCTAAGCATTAAGATTTTTCTAACGCCGCCTTAATCCGCTTGCCAATATAAGCCGGAGCGATCATATAACGAGCACTGCCAAAAAAGGCCGCAATAAACATCAAGGCAGTCGGAGATTGCTGGACCAATTGCTGCACAGGCGGCTTAACCAAAAGAATCTGCATCGTGATTAAATACAATTCAAGACCAGACACCAGAGCTAATGCCGCACCTAACCATGGCTCCAAAGTCGGCAATTTAATCTGCAGATGACTGTTTTCATAGAACAAGATGCCGTTTGACCAAGCAGTTTTGATTTGTCTGGGGTTGAACATGGGCATCAATTCTGTCAGCGCCATCCGTTCCAGTTTTGATGCCCTGACGCCGATACGGCGGTAAAAGTCCTCATACTCATTCACTTCTTGGGTAAAGACCGCATGGGACTCGTCTTTCGGTACTTTCTTCTGCAGTGCCGAACGCATCTCTTCGGCAATCACCTGCAACTTTGTCAACTGCTCAAGGTTTAGCTCTTTGAAATAAGAAGTTCCGAACAGCGTTTGGCTTATTTTGTACATTTCCGCCTTGCAGTTAATTTCATCACAGATGCTCAGCAACGTACGGACTGCGCGGCTTACAAGGTCTAACTGGCTATCGGCAGTGGTTGCCGGTAAGTGAATATGAAAGATATTATTTTTATTGATGATGTCGTTACCTGCGACTTGTTCAACTTCATCATTGAATTGCTGACTCACTATTTTTCCTCGGGCTTTACCTTAAATTTATTGTTGGCGATATCGCCATGGACAACTTGACCAACCGTTCCGTTAAATTGCTGTCCAACTGAAGCAGGACTTTGGGTTAATCCGCCAATCACACCGAATACCCCGGCTTTGCCTCGAGCGTCCAAGCCTCTATAACCGGCCAATAACATCTGTTCGTCGGGTGTTAATGCAGCGCTGGAACGGATGCCGGTCAGGATGTATTGCACATCGGCACCAGCTGCGGCAATTAAGGCCAGAAACTCAGCGTCTGGCACTCGGTTACCTTCAAGATAATTCGTGTAAGCACTACCTACAACCCCGCCAATCTTAGCCATTTCTCCTTTTTTCTTACCCAATCTTTCGCGCTCTTCTTCTAGGCGCTCACTAATTATTTTTTTCATATATGAAATGTTTGTTGATTAATTTCACATATGTGAAATAATTATCCTAACTTCAATAACAACTTTTAAAACTTGACCATGCAGACACAAATAACCCCTCAGGTGATCCATATGCACCCAGCCGACATCAAAGCCGCTTTAGAAAAAGCGGATAGCAGTCAAATCGAAATTGCCCGTATCTGCGATGTTTCAGACACTGCGGTTAATCATGTGATCTACGGTCGCTCTACATCACGCCGTATCGCTGATGCCATTGCCAAGAAAACCGGCAAGCCGCTTTCAGAGTTATGGCCAGGCCGTTACGACGATAAAAGGCAATCCGGCGCCTAAAGCCTACGCAAAACTACATACGCGTAAACACTTACAGTATCAGTAAAACCACCTAAGAGCCGCCATGTCTAAAATTATTTACCCTGGTTTTCATCGCCGACTGAATCGAACACGTTCAAAGCCTACCAGCCGATTGCCTGAGGAGACGCTTCGCTTCATTGCTCAATCTCCGACGTTACCTTTCGGTGCTTGTAGTCCTCAATCCGATCAGCTAGGAAAGCCAGCTGATAACGGGCCGAATCCAGATGAGGCTCAAGGCTCCTAATGACCGATAGCTTACTTAAATCGGCTGCAAAGTCCTCGGCATTAATAATGCGTTGGTTATCCAGCGTGACGACCAAGGTTAATAGGATGTCGCTGAGTCCTTGGATGCTGCCGTTGAGTTCATTGAATTGTTCGTCGTTCATGGCGTTTTCCCGTGTTGATTTAAGACGGGGTTATTTTTGCATTATGCAAGACGTTATCACAATGCACAAGAATGGTTTTTGTTTGGGGCTCGGTATAGGGAGCTATTTCCAATGAGCAGGCGGAATTGGAAGACCGTGCAACCCCTCGATCTGCGTAATGCGATGGAGTTATGCCTTGAATATGCCAAGGCAAAACACAACCGCTCGGTCGATACCATCGCCGATCTGATGAGCTTAGCCAGCAAATGGACACTCTATAAATGGATACAGGAAGCCAGCATGCCGGCCAAGTCAATCAAGGGCTTTGAACATGCCTGCGGCATTGATTATGTCAGCCGCTGGCTGGTGGTCAGCAGCGGCAAGCTGGTGATCGAAATACCCAAGGGTCGCAAAGGCAAGGCCGATGATATCCAGGAACTTCAATTAGCCACCAATGAGGCCGTGGGGGCGTTGCTGAAATTTTATACTGATCAATCGGATGCCGAGGCCACGTTAGCCGCGATACAAACCGCCCTGGAACGCATGGCTTGGCATAAAGGCAATGTAGAAAAATACCGGCAGCCGGAGCTGCCATTTGATGAGGATTAATCATGGCCGTACAAGATAATAAAAGCGCAGGCAAGGTGCTTAAAGTGTTAGATGTTTTGCTCAGGAATTTCGCTCACGGCTTTAGCAACGGCGAGCTCACTAAAGAGACCGGCTATTCGGCGAGCGATATTTGCCGCTATGTATCGACACTGGAAAGCGCCGGATTTGCTGAGCGCATACCGGAAACCGGCCGTATCAGACCTAGTCATCGGCTAGGGCAACATGCCGTGCAGATTTTAAAGTCTCTGGATAACGCGGCAGAACGGATCAAAGAATCACAACAACGACTGAATAGAGGGTAAGACATGGCTCGTAATGAAACCAATACTAGCGTTGAGCACTTCACCGATGCCGACAAAGAAAGCACTGCATTAATGGAAATACGCCAGGAAAACAATATCGTTGCGGCAGCTGATGCTGTGATATTGGATGCGATTGATGTAATAAAAGCTGTCGGCCGCATAGAGATGGCAAATTTTTATGCGACCGTTTCAGAAAAAGCGCTTGTTGAAACATATCTGACGATAAAGAAATCAAAAGGTTATAAAGGTCTTCCATATAAAAAAGAGAATGGAGAAGTTGCGACGGTCGCAACTTTGGAAGAGTTTTGCCAAGTGTATTTGAAAAAGTCGTATCGCAGATGTGAAGAACTGGCAAATAACTATAATCTTCTCGGCGAAGAACTCTACGAACAAGCCGAAAAAATCGGCTTTAGACAACGCGACTACAACGCCCTCAAAGCCTTACCCGCCGATGACCGCCAAATTATCGGTATGGCTATCGAAGAGGAAAATTTCGATAAAGCTTTGGAGCTGATGCAGCAAATGGCCGTCAAGCACCAAGCCTACAAAGATACCACGGAAAAAAAGCTAACCGAACTGGAAAACTCGGCTAAGTCTAAAGATGCCGTCATCCAAAAGAAAGACCAAAAGCTTAACGAGCTGGATCACGAGCTGGAGCGCCTTAAGCTCGATAATCCGGTCTTTGCCCATATCGACTGGCCGGCCGCTTTTAAAGGCTATCTCGATCAACTGGCGATCACCCGCAAAAACGTCAAGCACGGCCTGGGCTCGCTGGACGTTATCCGCGAATCGGCCATGAAAATCGAGCCTCAAACGGAAGCTGAAGAAGCCGCGTTGAGCCAGGCGCGGGAGATTTTAGCCACGGAACTGGTCGGCATCCATAACGAGTGCGCGGAGATGATCTCAGCGCTGGGCTTAAGTTTCGACCGCAGCCTGGGCGCTTATTCAGACGCGCGGATTAATCTACTGAACGTATGAGCGCCATCACAGAGTGGATGACCATGAACAAGCCCAGCCCGGAAATGTTGGAATTATTGTTCGCCTTGCGTCGGCAGTTGGAAGCGGCAGCGCACGGCCAAGGCGGCCAGTTGATCGACGGCTTTGCCGAACTGCACGGCCGCAGTAAGCAAACGGTCTGGCGCTGGCTGAGTACCTTTGCCGGCTACCAAACCGGGCGCAAGAAACGCACCGATGCCGGAACCACCAAGCTGCCCGAGGAAAGCCTGGTGTTTATCGCGGCCAGCAAGAACTTGTCGGTCCGTGCCAACGGCAAGGCCACCAAGCCGACCGGCGTTGCGATGAACATTGCCGATGCCAACGGCTTAGCGGTCAATATCGGCGCCAGCCAGATCAACCGGATTTTGCGGAGCCGCAAGCTGGATACTAAATCGCAGACCAATGCGCGCAACCATACGCAGCTACGCAGCTTGTATCCGAACCATGTGCATCAGATCGACCCGTCGTTATGCCTGATTTACTACGTCGGCAAGCGGCAGATGATGATGACCGAGGCGGAGTTTAACAAGAACAAACCCGCAGCGATTGAAAAGGTCAAGCTGAAAGTATGGCGTTACGTGCGTTACGACCATGCCAGCGGCAGCCTGGACGTGCGTTATTTCGAGGCGGCTGGCGAGAACCAACGCAGCCTGTTCGAATTTTTATTGTGGACCTGGGGCGAGCAGCCCAAGCGTCTGTCGCACGGCATCCCCAAACTGTTGCTATGGGACAAAGGCAGCGCCAACACCAGCGCCGCTATTTGCCGCTTGCTGGATGCGATGGGCGTGGATCATCAGACTCATGCCACGCACCATGCCTGGGTAAAAGGTGGCGTCGAAAACGGCAACCGCATTGTGGAAATGCATTTTGAAAGCCGCTTGCGTGACCAGCCGGTGGATTGCGTCGAGGAGTTGAACGCCTCGGCGGAGTTGTGGGTACGGGATTACAACGCCAATGCGATCAAGCATGTCGATAGCCGGGTACAGCGCGATAGCGGCGAAAAGCTGGTTCGGGATGAGTTATGGCAGATGATCCTGCGCACTCCGAACGCCCTGATCAAGATGCCGGAACGCAAAGTGTGCGCGTGGTTCTTGACCGGCACAGAAACCACCCGGCAAGTGCGCAACGGCTTGATCACGTATGTGCATCCCGAATTGGACGGCCGCCGCACTTATAACCTGTCGCAGTGGACCGAGTTTTACAGCCAGAAAGATAAAGTCAAAGTCTCGCCGCTGTTGCTCGCTGAAGGCGATATCCGGGTCGAGATCGAGCAACTGGGCAAAGAGCCGCTGGTGGTGCAGATCGGCCCTGAAAAAGACTTTGACGAGTTTGGCCGAATGATGAGCGGCACTGTGATTGGCGATGAATACAAGAGCGCAAAACATACGGTGGCGGAGCAATCGGCCAAGGACATCGCCAGGGCGGCTTATGGCGATGTCAATTTGGACGAGGCGGAAGCCCTGCTGAGGAAAAACGTCAGGCCGTTTCAGCAGTTTAACGACGGCAAGGGCGTGGTGGCGCATAGCCATTTAGGCCAAGGCGAACTGCCGCAACGCTTGCTGCCGGCTGCGAAAGAGTTGGATACGCCGGAACTTACAGCGGCGATGGATACCCAGTTGGAACTGCCTCGGAAGAATGCCGTGCAAATGGCAATCTGGCTGCGTGGGCATTTAGGTGAGGATTACCAGCCTACCATGTTGGCGGAGTTAACGAAAAGGTTTCCTGACGGAGCTACCGAGCCAGAATTGGAACAGGTTTTAGCCGATCTGCGCGCGGGGCGATCCGTGGGCGGCAAGGCTCGGTTACAGGCGATATAGATATGAAAGTCGATTTACCCGATGAAAAAGGCAATGTGATTAGCTTGGTAGTAGTGCGGGAGAGTCTGTATTACCGACGGCTTAAGAAAACCTGTCCACATCATGCAGTCGCTATTGATCCGTTATTGTCACAGATTGAGTGCCGTGCCTGCGGCGAAAAGCTGAATCCGGTGGAATGGCTGGCCATGATGACCGAGGAATGGGGGCGGATTAAACGGATGTATGAGGATTTAAAAATAGTCAGGGATGAGGTTGAAACGCGTCAACGGGTTAAGTGCAAACACTGCGGGCAATTAACGCCGATTAGCAGACCCCGAGGGAAACTGACACCGATTAAATAACAACAACTAACAGAGATAATGAAATGGCTAAAACAATAATCATCATCGAAGACGAAGATACAACCACATCGCTCATCAGCGTACAGGTGTTGAAATTCGCAAAGCACGGCGAACCGGACGCCGACACCCCCGCCAAGGTGTTAGGCGGCGTAATCGAAGTGGCGCTGCAGGACTATTTAACCGGCCACCCCTTTGATGCGTATGTCATACCCCTGCAATCAACCGCACAACACTAACCATGCTGGCATTAAAACCTGTACTGCAACAGCACGGCATCAGCCAAGCCGAACTGGCCAGAGCGCTCGAACTGAGTCCCGCAACGATTGCACAGCTGCTGAATAAAGAGATTTGGCCTACAACACCAGATAAAACGGCATTACAAGCCCGTATTTCCCTAGTGCTGAAAGCAAATGACATCGTGGTTGAGCCACGCCTATTTGAGCCCGTATCGACTGCGCCAACAGCCGATACAGAAATAACAACGACCTCGGAGGTCTTAGACATGTTACTACGAAAACAAACGCTGTCACCAGCAGCAAGAAAGCATTTTGGCCTGTTTCGCGATCCGTTCAGCGATGACGTCAACGAAGCGGATGACGTATTCAACAGCCCGACCACGCGCTATGTCCGCGAGTACCTGTATAGCACCGCAAAGTTCGGCGGCTTTATGGCCGTGGTC
>Ga0208628_1000559_pt1 | contig 17249 bp, 12 predicted proteins | sample LakWasMet16_LOW5_2_FD_183864 | JGI IMG/M metagenome (GOLD analysis project Ga0208628, IMG submission 183864) | Freshwater sediment methanotrophic microbial communities from Lake Washington under simulated oxygen tension - Sediment Metagenome... | ecosystem: Environmental > Aquatic > Freshwater >... | reverse complement strand
CGTGTTTAAATATTGGTGGTATCGCAAATATTTCTTTTACAAAAAATAATAAAACCTCAGCCTTTGATATTTGTATTGCCAACATGGCACTCAATTATTTAACAGAAACCGTAGGAAAGGCTTTTGATGATGGAGGAAAAATAGCTTCTTCAGGAAACAGCAATAATACTTTGTTACATTCTTTATTGAAATTAAATACACAACACCAATCTTTAGGAAGAGAATTTTTTGAAACACAATTTTTACCTCTTTTAAATTCTTCTACCATTTCGTTGAATGATAAGCTAGCGACTTGCGTTGAATATTTAGCTTTACAAATTTCAGAAACATTAAACCAACAGCAATTAAAGTCAGTTTTGATAACTGGTGGTGGTGCTTACAATACTTTTTTGATTGAACGATTAAACCATTATTACAAAGGAACAATAGAAATTCCATCAGATGACATTATACAATTTAAAGAAGCCATTATTTTTGCTTACTTAGGGTATTTAAGATTAAATGAAAAAACAAATACATTAAACTCAGTCACAAAAGCAAGTAGAGATAGCATTGGCGGAGCGGTGTATTTAGGGAAATAATAATTACAAATGTCACTTCGAGTTCATTTGCCTGCCTCTTGCAAATGAGTATCGAGAAGTTGACGAAAAAAGTTCTCGATATGTTCTGCAAAAGAGGCAGCAGAACTACTCGAACTGACAAAAGAAAAAAAACATGAATTACATTTTAGTATTTATAGGCGGAGGATTAGGAAGTTTATTACGTTTCTTAATTTCATTAGGGATTAGTAAAACATCTATTACTTTACCATTAGCAACCTTATCATCAAACGTCATCAGCTGCTTAATTTTTGGAACTTTAATTTACACGTACCAAGAAAAAAATTTAATTCCCGATAACTATAAACACTTGGTGTTAATTGGCATTTGCGGCGGCTTAAGCACCTTCTCAACTTTTAGTTACGAAACCTTTGAACTCATTAAACAAGGCATGACCATGTGGGCCATTATTAATATTGTAGTAAGTTGTGCTTTGTGCACGGGATTGTTTTTTCTGTTTGCGAAGTAGGGCGTGCTATTTGCTTGTCAGCGGCTTGAACCTAACCATCTTACAGGAACAGTTTTCTGTCGCAAAAAACAGTTTCTACTATTCCTTAATTACCTTTATTGTTTTTTGAGAACGGTCGTTCATAGTAATACTGAATGAATAAAATCCTTTTGCGAAATCACTAATATCTATTGTTGTTTCGAAAGAAGTTGTCTCAATCATTCTAATTAATTTACCAGAGTAATCATACACTAAAATTGATTTTATTTCTTTATCGGATTGGATAGTAACAAAATTGCTTGCTGGATTTGGAAACACGAATAATGAATTATTTTCTATTTCATTAATTCCAGTACACAACATCACTTCAATAGTTTGCGTTTCGGCAACCGTACAAGCACTGCTTACGTTAACCGAATAGGTAATTGCATAAATACCAACACCAACTGTTGGATCAAAGGTATTACCCGAAACACCCGTACCCGAATACACTCCGCCTGATGGAGTAGCCGTTAGGGTGAACACCGAACCATTATTACACAACGGTGCTGTATTAATCTCGAAACCAATGACTGGTAATAAGCTAACAAACACCTCGTGCGAAGCCGTGTCGCTGCATGCTCCATTAGATGCAATGACCGAATAAGTAAATGTACCAACTGGTGTTACAGAAATACTTTGAGTGATAGCCCCACTATTCCAACTATAATTTACAGTACCTGTTGAGTTAGCAACTAAATTAGCAGTACCACCTTGACAAATGGTATCATTTCCTGAAATAGTAACTGTTGGAGTTTGCACCAATAGAATTGATTTTGATAAAGAATCTACACAACCATTAGCTGCAGTTCCAACCACTGTAATTGTAGTAGAGGTAGTTACTATAAACGAATTGATTGGAGAAGTTAATCCACTATTCCATACATATGAACTAGCACCAGATGCAGTGAATGTTGCTAAAGCTTTATCACATACTACTGTATTACCTGCTATGGCCAATACTGGCCCTGGCAACACGTTAAATGTGTAAGTAATTTGAGTAAAACATGAATTGGTATAGGTATTTGTAATTGTATAAACCGAAGTTGCAGATGGCGCTTGTATGGTATGATTTGCTCCAATAAACCCATCACTCCAAATAAATAATGCCCCACTGCCACTTGCTGTTAAAGCAACTGTTTGTCCAGGACAAACTGCTACAGTAGAACCACTCACTTGAACGGTTGGAGACGACGACACATTCATGGTATACGCTTTCATAGCCATACATCCCAAAGCATCTGCTCCTGTAACCGTATAAACGGTTGTAACAGTTGGTGTAATAGAAATAGTTGAAGTTGTAGCGCCTGTATCCCAAGTATAAGTTGTAGCGCCTGATGCGGTTAATACTTCTTGTGTATTATCACACATATTATTATTTCCAGAAACAACAACATTTGGCGCTGGTAAAACATCAACCGTCATAGTCAAAGTGGCTGTTGTAGAACAACTATTTTGAGCATAAACACTTAATGTTCCAGTAACAGGTGCATTACTAAAATCTAAATCTACATTATGATCTGTGCCATTAATGGTGGCAACACCTCCTGAATAATTCCAGAAAAAAATAACATTACTTTGAGTTGGCACTGCATAAGTAACTCCTGTTTGGTTAGCACAGACCGTTGCTGATGAAACTGAAAATGCCGTAAGATTTGCAGGAGGGCTCACTTGATTAATTATCACAACTCCTGTATCAGTGCAATTCAGTGCATCTTTTACTATGATAGTATATGAGCCTGCTGCAACACCTGAGATATTTGTATTATCATCATAATCTCCCACTCCATCAACACTCCAATCTACCAAAACAGAACCTGAACCTCCTCCGAACGAAGCTTCTAAATCTCCATTAGTAGCTCCTGTACAAATGGTATTCCCATCTAAAAAATTAATTGCTAAAGGTGAAAAAGTGCCAACTGTTTTCTGAATTTCAAATTCGATGATATACGTTTGAGGACAAGTTCCATCTAAAGATGTTTGAGTGTATTGAGTTGTAAAAGTTCCATTAGTGGTTGGAACGGTATAAGTTGTTGCTTGAGGCACAATAGTTCCATTAGCAACAGGCGTAATCGATGGTGCTGAAACATCGTCATTTTCGTAAGCACTCCATGTAATGGTTAATGAAGTAGGAACATTGTTTTTACAATTATAGCTTCTATCGAAAAACACGCCATTAGTAGGTGTAAAAATAGCAGTACCAGGTGCAGATGGGCTTAACGTATAGTTTCCGTTTTGTTCATCAACAACAACATAATTACACATTCCTATGCTACCTGCTACTGGTGTATTATTTGAAAAAGCAGAAGGAGAATTGTCTTGTGCTTTATATTCAAAAACAAAATCGCTGTTATCTGTCGCGCCAGCATCACAATCTAAAGCAGCAGAAACCGATACACTGTTGACTTTAACTTTAATATTAATTTGTGCCTTAGTAAATTGACAAACTCCAATAAAAAATAGAGTATAAATAAAAAATAGATATTTTTTCATTTGTGATATTAAATTATATAAGTTATAAAAATACATAAAAAAAGCCTTCCGCTAAAGAGCGGAAGGCTTTTAAAAAAATATTATCTGAGATTTTACTTTTTAATGGCTTTATATTCTTTTTCCATTTGCTTCACTATATCTTTCACTTGCTCTGTTCCAATACGTTTAGCCTTTATTTTCTTGTTTTTGTCCAACATATAAATTACTGGTGTTGAATAAATATCAAATTTTTCTTTGATATTATTGATATGAACACCATCGTAAATATTTATCCAATCTAATTTGTTTTCGATTACATATTTTCGCCATTTTTCGTAATCATGTTGAGTGTACACACTAAATACTTTAATGTCATACCCTTCTTTTTTCATTGCATGGTATTCTGTTAATAATTTAGGGATTTCAGTTTTACAGTGCCCACAATCTACATCCCAAAATACTAATACTACATAATCAGCTTTTACTCCATATAACGAAACAAATGTTTGCGATAAATTTTGAACGTTATCATAGTACAATTTAGTAGCACCTGTGCTAGTTTTAACGGTATCAAAACCCATTTTAGCAATTTGTTTATGACCAATTGTATCAATCATTAATAAATCTGGTGATTGGCTTCCTAATAATAAAGGTTTCAAAATATCTCCGCGCTCTTTAATTTTATCTATTGTTTTTTCATCATATACTTCTTTTGCCATTCCTGTTCTAATGTATTTATCAATCACATGAACAAACACTTTATCAAATCCCATTAACTTAGAAGATTCAGATGTATAAAGGAAATGAGCAATTAATAACTTTTGCATCATTGATCCAGCTTTAGTTTTAGCCATTATTCTATCAATTTCTAAACTAACTGTATCAGGATGCTGAATAATAACATTATTAAAGTATTTTTTTAACTTATCAGCAAAAAATGGCGTACGCATAATTCCATCGTCTTCAAAATTTACACCGTCCCAAAAATGGTTTTTGTAATAATTATATATATATAAGCTATCAGGTCTTCCGTTTGAAGCCTTTGGAATGTCCTTAGCTTCTTTTTCCATTTTCAAATTAATAACATCACCTACAAATGTGCCTATATGTTGCTCTAAAAATGTTTTTTCAAATGCTATCACTGTTTCGTTTAGCACCTTTCCTTTTTCAGTCATAAAAGCTAATGAATCTTTAGAATTCATTCCTTTTGTTTTGTTTTTCACCTCGACATACTCTTTATTTTTTGCAGTAATAAATTTTATGTAGTTAAAAAAATCATCATTTTCTTTATGTGAAGTACATTTTAAATTTTTAACCAAATCAGCAGTATCAGTGCTCATCATGATTTTTTGATTAGCGTCGCTTACAAAAAAATCAAAGTATCTAGCTTTTTCTTGGCTTACTAAATAGTACACTCCTTTTTCAAGCGTGTTTTTACCTTTAAAAACCACCTGACCTTTTACTACTTTTTTACAAGTATCGGCTAAATACGATTTATCAAATTGATAAAAAGCCAAGTACATCACTGTATCTTTACAATTCTTAAAATTGACTCTGATATCATGGCCTTGATTTGCTTGGGCAGAAACATTTGTTATAATCGATAACAAGCTAAGACTTAATAATAATTTCTTCATAGGATATAATAGTATTCAAAAATAAGGATTTAATTGAATTGTTTGCTTTCAAATTTAAGTCCAATAAAGGACTTGATTTATTTAAATTTTGTTAAATGAGTGAGTCTATTGTAACACTTAGTGATAGTGGTGTAATGTCTAGTACACATAACAAACCTTAGTCGATTGATTTTTTATTATAGATAGTGTATCCAAAATGGAAGAAAAAGGAGAAACTATTGTCATTTTTATCATAATAATTAACACCTACACTTAAGGGTCCAATTGGCGAATGATAAACTAAAGCTCCCATTCCTAAAAAATGCCTATATAAAAATGGTGTACTATACGTTGCTTGATTATCGGATGTTTTTAAGATAGATAAAACAGGCTGAAACAAATAAGCTTCAAATCTCACATCAACATTATTAAATGGTGTAGCAATAGCCTTTAAACCTCCTGCCATATATTGATGCGCTCTATAATCAGCAATAAATAAAGTTTGACTTTCGGGAATTGGATTAAAAGAAGGGGCTGATAAAATGGAGGCTGAATAATTTCTAAAAAAATCTTGGGAAGAATAAACACCCTCGGCAAAAACTCCAATTTTAAAATATTTTATTGGTTTAATATATTTATCTATAGTAATTTTAAAATTAAACCAATCATGCCCTGGACCTGAAATTCGAGAAACAGTATCTAGTGATGTTGAACCTGGGTAATAATTTTCGACTCCACTAACAAATTTTGCTCTCACAAGAAGATGAGTTCCCTCCGATGCGTACTGTTTTCTATTAAGCGTATTTATTTGATAAGATAATTGTCCATAACCAAAATCAAATAAACTCACATCACTCGTATCTAATCTAGTAAATTCATCTGCTTGATAGTATTTATTTCTCCATTCACTAGCGCCACCAGTAGCTACTATTTTACTGATGTTACCTACAGCTGCTCCAACGTTTAATTCCCCAAAAATATCTTCCTGCACTAAATAAGAGGGTTTTTCAAAATCATAAAACAAGGCGCTACTTTTATAAAAATCCCATCTAGAAAGTGTGAAAGAAGGCTCAATATAAAAAGGTATTTTGGTTGGAAACTCAAACCTTACTTTAGCATGAGTACTAGAATTTAATTTCCCTAAATAACCATTTACATATGCCGTAAACCCAATTTTACCTATGTGATTGTATTGAGCTGCCAAAAAGAAATTACTAATGGGCCTGTTAGATAAATTTCCTCCAATGTCAAAAAATAAAGGCTTGTCTTTTTTAGTATTTAACGTTAAGGTATATTTCCCAGAAGCACTATCCAACTTTGTAGTAGGATACGCAGATTTAATTTTTTCATCTGCCATAAGTCTAAAATACTGGCGTTTAAGTTGCTTTGAAGAGAAGGTGTCTCGTTTATTAGTTATGCTTTTAGTAACAAATCTTTGCATCTTAGGATCAACGCCTTTTACTACAACCTTATTGTATATCATCCGCGTAGCCATAATCTTTTCTCTAAAATCTTTACGTTTTTGAGCTAACAGAAGTGCGTTTTCATAATTAGAAATATGCGCTTTAATTTCTGGCATTCTTCTCATGGTTGCTACATATCCACTATCTATTAATCTTTGTGCTGATTCAAAATTAAAAACACTCACATCTGCCCAAGGCTGAATAATAATCCCGTTTTCGCAAACAGGATTAAAGTTGCTTTTACTCATTAGCATATTTCGTAACTGTAAATATAAATTATCATCACTCGGTAGTTGCGAGTTTTCGGTAACTGAGCTTCCTATAATAAAATCGGGATACATTTCCTCATACATCACATCCGAAGGGAAATTATTATACAATCCGCCATCAAATAATAAAGCACTATCAATAGATATTGGTCGGATATAAAAAGGATAACTCATGGATGCTCGAATAGCCGATGGTAAATCACCATCTCTAAAAACAACACTTCTCTTTTTCTCGATATCGGAAGCCACACATCTAAATGGTATCATTAAACTATCAAAATTATATCCCGAAGCTGCATTTGCTGGAGCAAAGGTTTCCATTAAATAAAAATCAATAGGAACTGAATTAATTAAATTTGTGGCTAAGTTGCTAATTAATGAGTTATTTAAATTCAATTTTAAAGTTCTCCAAGAGGCATAGTCGTCCCTTTTTCTAACGAAATATCCAAATTTTGGTGACATTTCACCTTTTGTAAGATTAGAAAAGGTCTGATCCTTAACCATTTGTTCAATTTCAAGGGGCGAATATCCAGAAGCATAAAGCCCGCCAATAATACTTCCTATGGATGTTCCTGAGATGCAATTTACGGGGATATTATTTTCTTCGAGAGCCTTAAGAACTCCAATATGAGCAATACCGCTTGCTCCTCCTCCACTCATAACTAAGCCAACCTTTTGTGCCTTACCGTAATGGGCACTAAAAAACATCCAAATACAAAAAATGGAATTAAAAAAAACGACTATATGGTGTCTAAATCTCAAACTTTACAAATTTACCTTAAAATTTTAATGCAACACATATTGTTTAAATTTCGCCTAAAATATTTTATATACTGAAATATTTTATTTACTTAGCAGATTATAGAACTTGCCTCTTAAATTGTGATTAAATATATAACTAAAAAAATATTATATGGTATTCTCGTTTTATACGGAGTAATCACTGTTATATTCTTTTTATTTAATGTATTACCTGGAGACCCTGCTACTATTATGCTTGGGCAGCGTGCTAACAAAGAAGCCGTTGAGGCTATTCATAAAGATTTAGGAACAGATAGACCAATCATGGAACAATATGCCATGTATTTAAACGATTTATCCCCTATTTCTATTCATAATAATTCTAATAATCAAAGTCTTTGGTTTTTAAATCCAGAGAAATTTACCTGGAAACCCTTATTTACAATAGGCGAAAACAAATCTATTGTTATTAAATTACCTTACTTAAGACGATCATACATTACCAAAAGAAAAGTTTCTGACATCATTGTTGAAACCTTACCAGAAACGGCGGTACTAGCATTTACGTCTATTGTGATAGCTTCTATAGTTGGAATATTTTTAGGTATCATTAGCGCCATAAAACGTAACACGATTTACGACCGATTATCTCTTGTATTGGCAGTATTAGGTATGGCAGCTCCATCTTTTTTTGTGGGGTTAATTATTGCTTGGTTATTTGGATATGTACTTAAAGATTATACAGGTTTATCGCCAACGGGTAGCTTATACGATATAGATGTATGGGATGGCGAAAAATTGAAACTAAAAAACTTGATTTTACCCTCAATTACCTTAGGAATTAGACCATTAGCAATTGTAGTGCAATTAATGAGAAGTTCGTTGCTTGATGTGATGAGTCAAGATTATATCAGAACTGCTAAAGCAAAAGGATTAACTATGTACGCCGTTATTATTAAACATGCATTAAAAAACGCGTTAAACCCTGTTGTTACAGCTATATCAGGTTGGTTTGCGGGATTAATGGCAGGAGCGGTGTTTGTAGAGTATATTTTTAGTTGGAAAGGTATTGGATATGAAGTGTTTGAAGCTCTAACCAAAAACGATTTGCCTGTAGTAATGGGAGCTACCCTCATATTTGCTACCATATTTGTGGTAACTAATATTTTTGTAGATATCGCTTATGGCGTTTTAGATCCACGTGTTAGAGTAAAATAATGAGTAGACAGAAAATAGTTGCTGGTAATTGGAAAATGAATAAATCTTTACAAGAAGCTAAAACTCTTGTTGAGCAAATTATAAACCAAGTCAATGAGTTTGATGAAGTAACAAAAATCATCATACCTCCATTTCCATTTTTAGAAACTGTTAAATCTAGCATTTCAAATAAACCTAACTTTTATATTGGTGCGCAAAACTGCCATACTAATGCAAACGGAGCTTTTACTGGCGAAGTGAGTGCTAATATGTTAAGTTCTGTTGGATGCGAGTATGTTTTAGTAGGCCATAGCGAAAGAAGACAATATTTTAAGGAAAAAGATGCAGATTTAGTTTTAAAAATTAAAGAAGCCTTAAAAAATAATATACGTCCTATTTTTTGTATTGGAGAAACGATTCACGAACGCAAAACCGACAATCACTTTAAGGTTATTACAGAACAGTTAACCAATGTATTAAAAGAATTTACAGTAGCAGAATTCTCGAAATTTGTTTTGGCCTACGAGCCAGTTTGGGCTATTGGAACTGGAGAAACGGCTACATCTGCTCAGGCTCAAGAAATGCACGCTTTTATTAGAAGCATTGTGACTGATATTTATGATTCATCCATTGCTAGTAATGCTTCTATATTATACGGAGGAAGCTGCAATGCTCAAAACGCTCAGGAATTATTTAGATGCCCTGATGTAGATGGTGGATTAATTGGTGGTGCATCTTTAAAAGCAGACGATTTCTGTAAGATTATTTTCTCATTCTAATTAAAATTTTTCATCCGAAAGAAATTAAACATTAGTTATTCATAATTCTGATTTTAACGATTAACTTAATGTGCCATAATTCATACATTTGAGGATGGATTATATACAATACGATTTTAAAGTAACACCTGTTGAACCAGGATCAGATATTTTAATTGCTTTATTAGCAGATTTAGGCTTTGAAAGTTTTACGCAAAACGAAACAGGAGTTGAAGCCTATATTCAAGAAGAGTTTGAAAATGAAGATTTAGTGAAAGAATTATCATTTGAAGATTTTACATTTTCGTATATAAGAAAAGTTATTCCAAAAACTAATTGGAACGAAGAATGGGAGAAAAATTTTAGTCCTGTTTATGTAGACGATTTAGTTTGTATCAGAGCACACTTTCATCCAGCCGCTGAAAATATAAAACATGATATCGTTATTACTCCTAAAATGAGTTTTGGTACTGGACATCATGACACTACTTGGTTAGTAAGCAAAACTATGTTTAGCATCCCGTTTGCAAATACTTATGTTTTAGATATGGGTTGCGGCACAGGAATTTTAGCAATATTAGCTAAGCAACTAGGTGCTACTAAATTATTAGGAATTGACATTGATGATTGGAGTATTGAAAACTCTATTGAAAATGCAGCTATCAATCATGCTTCGGATATTGATTTCAAAAAAGGCGATGCCGCTATACTTCCAAGCACAGAAACTTTTGATGTTATTTTAGCTAACATTAATAAAAATGTTTTGAAAAAAGATTTACCAGCATATTTTGCTTGTTTAAAAAAAGAAGGGTATTTATTATTAAGTGGTTTTTTTACAGCTGATGTAGAAGAATTGAAACAACTAGCACAAACAATAGGCTTTACATTTATTGAAAGCTACAATAAAAACGAATGGGCAGTTATTAAATTGAAAAAGTAATCCATTTATACATGAATTTAGAATTTAAAGAAGAACAAAATTTTAGAAAATGGTGGCATTTTGTAATTGCTGGATTTCCAGTAATTATTATTAGCGTGATGTTTTTTTTGGTTCAATTAGATGTTGTACAAACAAAAAACAATAAAAAAGAACCCTTGTTTTTTTTAATACTCATTTTATACATGATACTAATTTTTGTTTGGTTTTTATTTTTAAAATTAGAAACTACTATTAACGAAAAAGGGATTCTTGTTAACTACCGAGGTATTCCATTTTGCAAAAGAAACATTTCATGGGAAGATATATCATCTATTACTGTGATTAAGTATTCTCCTTTAACCGACTATGGCGGCTGGGGCGCTAGATATAGCTTGTCTGGAAACGGATGGTGCTACAACGTTGCTGGAGAAGACGGCATTAAATTATTTACCTCCAATAAAAAACCATTTTTAATTGGCACTCAAAAAAAAGAAGGAGCTGAAGAAATAATCAATCATTACTTTAATAAATAAATTACATCATGACTTACACAAAAATCAACGATCATATCATTGAACAATTAAAGAAAATAATTGATGCGCATGATGTACTAATTGACCATGATAATCTTGAAAAATACGGACAAGACGAAACAGAAGATTTTATTTTTAAACCAGAAGTAGTTGTTAAGCCTAAAACCGTTAGTCAAATTTCGGAAGTTATGAAATTAGCAAATGCTCATAAAATACCAGTAACGGCTCGTGGTTCAGGGACAGGCTTAAGTGGCGGTGCCTTACCCATTCATGGTGGAATTATTATTAGTATGGAACGCTTTAATAATATTTTGAATATTGATGAGCGTAATTTACAAGCCACTGTAGAACCCGGAGTGATTAATTATATGTTTCAGGAAGAAGTAAAAAAAGTAGGCTTGTTTTATCCACCTGATCCTGCTAGTTGGGGAAGTTGTTCTTTAGGCGGTAATGTAGCTCATAGTAGCGGCGGCCCAAAAGCTGTAAAATATGGTACAACCAGAGATTATGTATTAAATATTGAAATGGTATTACCAAATGGTGATATTATTTGGACAGGAGCTAATACCTTAAAATATTCTACAGGATACAACCTTACTCATTTAATGGTTGGTAGCGAAGGAACATTAGGCATCATTACTAAAATTGTGTTTAAATTAATTCCATTACCAAAACATGATTTATTAATGTTAGTCCCATTTACTTCTGCCGAAAAAGCATGCGAAGCCGTGGGAGCTACTTTTAGAGCCGGCATTACACCTAGCGCTATGGAATTTATGGAACGTGATGCGATTGATTGGAGTATTAAATATGCTGGTGAAGTTAATTTTACTATTAAACCAGAATGGCAAGCACTATTGTTAATTGAAGTGGATGGTAATAATATGGATGTATTATTTAATGATTGCGAAACCATCAGTAACATAATGACAGAGCATGGTTGTGATGATATATTAATGGCGGATAGCGCCGAACAAAAAGCATCACTTTGGAAAATACGCCGTAAGGTTGGCGAAGCAGTAAAAAGTAATTCGGTTTACAAAGAAGAAGATACAGTTGTTCCAAGAGCTGAGTTACCTATTCTTTTAAAAGGCGTGAAAGAAATTGGAGCCAAATATGGATTTAAAAGTGTTTGCTACGGACACGCAGGTGACGGTAATTTACATGTTAATATTATTAAAGGAGATTTATCGGATGAAATTTGGGAGACAGAATTGCCAAAAGGTATTATAGAAATTTTTGAACTATGTAAAAAACTAGGGGGAACCATTAGTGGAGAACATGGTATAGGATTAGTTCAAAAAGATTATTTATCTATTGTTTTCCCTGAGTATCAATTAGAATTGATGAGAAATATTAAAAAATTATTTGACCCGAATTTAATTTTAAATCCAGGAAAAATGGTTTTTTAAGTCTAAATGATTTAAAGTTGAAATTGGGAAATAAATCAACGTAATTGAACGTAAACACTCATCCAAAAAGGATTTAACTGAGTTTGACTATGTATTAAGTTTCTACATTATATTTTGAAACCTCTTTTTATTTAAATATATTTGATAAACAATAAAACAAACACATGAAAACAATTATACTTTCAATCTTTACATTTATTGGGCTAGCAACAACCGCTCAAACTTTAACATATGCTAATCATTCACCAGCTTGGGGAAATATTCCTTTTCAAACAGCACAATGCGATTCTACAGGGATTGCACCTGGAGCTGCTGGGGCAGGAATATCGTGGAATTATACACCAACTAATCTTCATTCCTTAAAAACATATACAACTTCCAATACAATGCCTGGTAATACAAATTATCCATCGGCAAATGTTTCAGTATATTCATCCACTACTGATGTTGCTTATCACAATACTAATACAAATAGCTACAACTATTATGGTGGGAATTTAGTAATTAACTCTTTCGCATTAAATGTTGTATACAGTTCTCCAGCACTTTATGCATCATACCCAATGAGTTTAAATAGTAGTACAACATCTGCTACTTCAGGAACTGTAAATTTAACATCTCCTTTTGCTGTTACACAAGCTTTCACAGGTAATTGTTCTGTTTTAGCAGATGCAACAGGAACTTTAAATTTACCTGGGAAAACTTTTAATGATATTATACGTGTTGTAACATCTCAAACATTAGTAGCTGGAGCGGCGGCAACAGTTTATTTAGTTAATTACGATTATTACTCTCCATCAGCCTCCAAAGCTCCTATTTATTCTATTCAAACATCAACTATTAATGCAGCTTTTCAACCCTCAAGTACTCAAACTATAACTACAGTATTAAATAATTGGACTGTTGTAGGTGTTGAAGAAGCTCAAACATCAAAAATTGAATTATCTGTATTTCCCAATCCAGCAACTACTTTTATAAACTTTTCTACAGCAAGTTTAGAAGCAACTAAAGTAATTGCTTTTGACATGACTGGTAAAGTTGTAGCAACTGAAATCATGGAAATGGGTAAAACAAAAATGAATATAGCAAATTTAGCAAGTGGTGTTTATATGTATCAGGTAACTAACAAAAACAATCAAACACTTACTACAGGTAAATTTAATGTGGGTAAATAACATTTATGATAAACAATAAACCTAAAGCCTTACCCGCCAGCTGGCGAGTGGGCTTTTGTTTTTTTATACTAATTAGCATATTTATTTTTTCTTCTTGTTCAAATGAAACAAAAGAAGAAATTAAAATTGTTAAGGTAAATGCTCCGCAAGATTTAAATAAAGAGGTTGAAGCGCTTATTTCAAAATACGTCAATCAAGAGGATACGGCACTAATAATCGACTCAATACCTTTATCTTGTTACAAGTACTTCAAACCATTGTATTCAAATCATCTATTATGGTTTAATAATTCTAACTTAAATCCCAAAGGAGATAGTTTAATAAAATTGATAGAAAGCATAGTTTACTATGGTTTAATTCCCACACAATATCACCTTAATCAAATAAAAAAAAATATTGATTTTATTCATTCCAATAAAGAATTAATAAATGTGACATCATTAGTAAGAGCTGATGTATTAATGAGCGATGCTTACTTTTTAATTGGCGCTCACCTTAATAAAGGAAGATTTAACGCTGACACTCTGGTTATACAAACTAATTTTGATAAGCTAGATAAAGGCTGGGACAGTGTTTTAGTGAGCGGATATAATTCTGGTAATTTCAAAGCTGCCTTCGATTCAATAGAACCTAAATTTTATCATTACCAAACCTTAAAAAAAGAATTAGCAATTATACTCAATAATACTTCTTTATTTCAAATAGATTCAATACCATTTGTAACAGAAAAAGATTCTATCATAAAAAGAGGTTTAATTATTAAAAGTTTAATTAAACAAGGATTTTACGACACAACATCTTTAGCTAATGATAGCATTAAACTTAACCGCGCATTAAATAAGCTTCAAAAAAAATGGTTTATACAACCTGATGGAAAATTAGGAAAATACACCACACAAGCACTTTCGTACAACCGAGAAAAAATTATTAAACAAATCTGTATGTCTTTAGAGCGTTGGAGATGGGAAAATAAGTTTCCAGAAAAGTATGCATTCATAAATATTCCTGCATTTTGGTTAACCGTTTACGAAAAAGACACGGTTGTGATGCAATCTGCCATTGTATGTGGTAAGCCGGAAAATCAAACGCCTATATTAAAAAGTAAAATAGATCATATGCTAATTTATCCATATTGGAATGTGCCTATTAGTATTGCCACAAAAGAAATATTACCAGCTGTTCAAAGAGATACCTCTTACATAAGAAAAAAGAATTTTGAAGTATTAGGAGCTAAAGACAAAGTTTTAGACTATACAAAAATTCCTTGGAAAAAATACACGAAAGATTACTTACCGGTAAGATTTAGACAACGTATTGGAGAAGAAAATAGTTTAGGTGTTGTAAAATTTAATTTTAATAATCCATTTGGTGTTTACTTACACGACACAAATTCTAAACGTTATTTTAAAACGAGTTCACGTGCGCAAAGTCATGGATGCATTAGATTAGAAAACTTTATTGATTTTGCCAATTTCTTAATCAGAGATGATAGCGTTCATTACACTCGCGATAGCTTACAAGTATATTTTGTAAAACAAGAGCAAAAGAAAATAAGATTAAAAAAAGTTCTTCCTATTTATACAAGATACTATACAGCCTATGCTGATAGCTTAGGATTAAAGCTATATATTGATGTATACAGAAAAGATGAAGAGATGATGAATTTAATTTACAAGAATTAAAAACTCATTTTTACTACTGCGCTATTGCCTCTTTAAATCCAACAGCACTCATACAAAACCAACCAACCACTTTTACTTTATCACTTGTAGTATTAGTTATATTAGTTTTTACATTTTCGGGGCTTGTTGCAAATAAACCTGAATTAGTAACTTGCGTTTGCACTTGTGTTAAAAAATTAAATGTTTCTAAATTAATAGAATGTATTTCCACTTTGCAAACATCATTTAACTTAAACACTTCACCAAAAGGAGTAATACCTCTAGCTATAGGAGTGATAAAAGGAAAACCATCTGCGCCATTTCCATAAGCTGCATCAGCACATATATTTATATCTCCTCCTTTATTAAAAAACACTCCATTTCTATATGATTTAACCCAGTAGTAATCTACCGTATCCCCGGGGATATCAAAACCTAAAAATACAAATTCATAGCCAGGATCGCTATTAGTTAATCCTCCTCCTTCATTATATTCGGCAACTAAACTATCCACCTTAGTTGTTCTGTTCATTCGAGAAGTTGATTTATAAATGTAACCTTGATGACTCACTGTTAATTCATAATTATGTCCAATTCTACCTAACGTATCTGTTGATGCTGGAGTATATAAATAATTTCCATCACTGTTGATATCAGTAAAAGTGAAAGTGAAACCAGATGTTAAATCTTTAATAGTAACGTTTGCTCCTGTAACTGGATAATTTGGCTTTTGACTAAAATAATCATCTGTATAGGTTAAACGAATTTTTTGAGTTGAACGCATATCATTCACAAAAGCATCAATTGTGATTAAAGGCTCTCCTTTATCTAACTTCACTTGAATTACATCTTCACAAGATGTAAATGCTAATACCGTAAGTATTGAAATAAATAATTTAATAGTCTTCATAAATATTAATATTTGAAATTATATGTAATAGCAGGGATAAATGATCCAACAACAGAATATCTAACAGCTTCTGTATTTACTGGATAATCAGGGTTGTTTCTGAAATAAATAGAGAAAGCATTTCTTCTATTATAAACATTGTACACGCTAATAGCAATCGTTTGTTTGTAACGACGTCTTTCGTTTTTCTTAAAATTATAAGTAATACCAATATCCGCTCTGTGGTATGCTGTATTTCTATAATTATTACGTTTATTATCTGTATTGTAAGGAATCACATACCCTTGAACTTCAACCTTAGCTGTTGGGAAAGTTGCAGGTGTACCAGTTTGATAAACAAAATTAGCAGAGAAACTCCAACGCTTACTTAAATCATAAATTAAAACCGTGTTGATGTTATGCGTTCTATCATATTTAGATAAAAACCATTCGTCGTTACTAATACCACGCACCTGACGTTCGGTTTTTGATAATGTATAACTTACCCAACCATTTAATTTTCCTTTTGCTTTCTTAATATACAACTCTAAGCCATAGGCTCTTCCTTTACCTTGAATTAAATCTGCTTCCAAATATTTATTCAATAATAAATTAGCATTATCTACATAGTCTAATTGATTTTGTAAATCTTTATAATAAACTTCAGCAGATGTTTCAAACATATTTTCTTTAAAATTTCGGAAATAACCTAAAGTAACTTGATCTGAAATTAATGGTTTAATATTATTAGTAACTGGCGTATAAATATCTAATGGTGTAGATGCTGCCGTATTTGAAACAATGTGTAAATACTGAGACATTCGATTATAACCCAACTTTACAGAACTCTTATCATTAATTGTGTAATTTAATGCAAAACGAGGCTCGGGATTATTATATGCTTTAATTGTTTTTCCATCGCCAATTTTTTCTTCGCCATCTAAAGGTTTACTTTCATTTGGAATTGTATCTCTATACGTATATTTTGTTCCCTTACCTAAGTAATTAAAAAATGACCATCTAATACCATATTGTAATGTAAAACGGTTGGTTAATTT
>Ga0208628_1000554_pt1 | contig 17386 bp, 13 predicted proteins | sample LakWasMet16_LOW5_2_FD_183864 | JGI IMG/M metagenome (GOLD analysis project Ga0208628, IMG submission 183864) | Freshwater sediment methanotrophic microbial communities from Lake Washington under simulated oxygen tension - Sediment Metagenome... | ecosystem: Environmental > Aquatic > Freshwater >... | reverse complement strand
GAAGAAGCCAATTTAGCCGAAGCAGCCAGATTCAAACCTTCCGTGACTTTGGCGCGGACGGTGTAATCCTGGTAAGCAGGCAGTGCGATGGCGATCAGAATGCCGAGAATGGCGATAACGATCATCAATTCGATGAGTGTGAAACCTTTTTGCATTTTCATGAAAATTCCTTATGAACGACATTGATGGTGAAAAAATATAACCTGTATAGCTTCCTGCAGAATTATTAACGGCAATTGGCAGGAGCGTATTTGGAAGGCAGGGTGCCTGCGGTACCGCCGAACGCCGACGTTTTAAGTGCAGCCAGACATTCCCAGGCGACGACTTGCCCCGCCGACTGGACCGAACCGCGCAATATAAGTGTATTGCCGCTGATTTCAGGTGTTGCCGCCGAGTAGGTGATTCGAACGTTTTGTGCACTTGGAATCGTAACGGAACTTACGATGGCAGTGGATGCGTCGGCATAGCCCGCTGCAGCACTGGTGGTAGGCCAGGTGCCATTGCTCAAACGGGTTTCCGAAGAAGCCAATTTGGCCGAAGCCGCCAGATTCAAACCTTCCGTGACTTTGGCGCGGACGGTGTAGTCCTGATAAGCCGGAAGTGCGATAGCGATCAAGATGCCAAGAATGGCAATGACAATCATAAGTTCAATAAGAGTAAAGCCCTTTTGCATTTTCATAAGATCCCTGATTAAGGCATTTGGCCTTAGCTATGCAGCTTCATGAAGAATTTAGTATTAGTGAGTCTTGCGGTTAACAAGTAGCAATTTCCGTGCCATCGCTTTTATCAGGGAATACATCCCATGCGATTCTCCGCCAGCCATACCGAACAGCTTATTTCAAAGCCGGGCTTTAAATCGCAAAAAAAAAGCCCCGGATAAACCGGGGCTTTCGGTGTCATGAAGCTTGGACGAATTACGAACGGCAGTTCGCAGGAGCGTACTTGGCATTCAAGGTGCCGGCGGTGCCGCCGAACAACGAGGTTTTCAGTGCAGCCAGGCATTCCCAACGGACAACGCCGCCGGTTCCGACCGAACCGCGCAACATCAGGGTGTTACCACTGATTTCAGGGGTTGCAGCCGAATAGGTGATGCGAATGTTTTGTGCACCGGGAATCGTGACGGAAGTTACGATGGCGGTGGAAGCATCGGTATAACCGGCTGCTGCGCTGGTAGCAGGCCAGGTGCCATTGCTTAAACGGGTTTCCGAAGAAGCCAATTTAGCCGAAGCAGCCAGATTCAAACCTTCCGTGACTTTGGCGCGGACGGTGTAATCCTGGTAAGCAGGCAGTGCGATGGCGATCAGAATGCCGAGAATGGCGATAACGATCATCAGTTCGATCAGTGTGAAACCTTTTTGCATTTTCATGGATAAATTCCCTAGGGTTGGTTGATTAGTTACCCGTACCTGGAGTCAGCGTTCCCTTCCTTAGGTAGGCGGGCGCCTTGTACGTGCAGGTAAGACTTTGCATTATTCGTGCCAAATAATCCAGCCCTGATTACTGTGACGTAGTTCACTGCAAGGCATGTATGCATTGCCTTTAGGCCAATGTTGAAACAGTTCGTAACACGATGCCTATTTCAATTGCGGCAAAACATGACAATTTGCGTCATTAAGGGTCTACGTTGACCGGGCCAATAATCTCCCCGCCGTTTTTATTCACCAGGATGACCGCAAATCGTCGCGAACTGGCAAGAGTGAAATACACGAGATCATCGGGGTCTCGTCCGTACGATTTTGCAGCGGCAACCAACTTGTCTTGTACCTGCTTCGTAGTTGCCTGATCTGCCTTCAGTGGCCTGCCACGCTTGAGTAATCCGTTTACCACGTCTTTGTATTCAACATAATATTCGGGCATCGTTTGAAGATCGCCTTTGCCTGTCAGGGCCGAATCCAGAACCTTATCTTTCGCTTTCAGATCGGTCGGCATGATCGCCCCCACCAGCGTCGGTTTGGTGAAACTGAAATGCCCGAATTTTTCCAGTTTTGCTTTGGCCAATTTTTCGTCGCTGATCTCGTTCGCGAATACAAGCTCGAAGCGATCCGGGACCGCCACCAAAAAAACAGGCCGGGAGTGCCAGACGGTCTGCATGCCATAGCCGAGAAAGAAGGCTTGCATCAAACCGATGATTGCGAGATCCATTTTCAGGCGCGGTTTGCCGGATTTGTAGACAATCAGCGTAAGCAAGGGGCCCACTATCAGGTCAATTCCGCCAATCAACATCAGCAATCGATCTGCTTTGGCCATATGCAACAGCGCAGGCGGATACCAAAAATAAAGAATGTAGCTTGCAACCAGACCGACAACAAAAAAGCTTATAAGCAAGTGTAAGCCAGCGGCTTTCCATCGACTCATAACTATTCCATCTCCAGTTTTTTAAGTTTGTAGCGCAGCGCGCGGAAGGTTATGCCCAAGTGCGCCGCCGTTTTCGTTTTATTGTAGCGGCAAGCTTCAAGCGCCTTTTGTATGGTGTCACGCTCGATTTTTTCAAGTGCATCGGGCAGGGCATGGCTGCCGGTCGCGGTGACGCTTGCGATGGGTGGCAGAGGTGTCTCCGTCATTCGGGTTTCATGTGCATGCGGCAGTTGAAGGTCGTCCGCTTCGATGCTGTCGCCTTCGCACAGTGCAACCGCGCGTTCGAGAATATTTTCAAGTTCGCGGACGTTGCCGGGGAAGTGATAACTGCCCAGTGCGGCAAGTGCGCCTTCCGATAAGGGGGGAGCCTGTTCGCCCCATTCATCGCTCAGGCGTTTCAATACGGCCGTCGCGATGATAGGTATGTCTTCATGGCGTTCCCGCAGTGGCGGCACGGGAAGTTCGATCACATTGATGCGGTAATAGAGGTCGTGCCGGAAGCGGCCGTCTTCCACCAGTTTGGCAAGATTCTTGTGCGTAGCGGAAAGAATGCGTACATCGATCGGCAGTTCATTTGCTGCGCCTACGGGGCGCAGGGTTTTTTCCTGGATAACACGCAGCAGTTTCACCTGCATGTGCAGTGGCAGCTCGGCAACTTCATCAAGAAACAATGTGCCGCCGTTGGCGGTGTGGAACAGCCCTTCCTTGTCGGCGGTGGCACCGGTGAAGCTGCCTTTCTTGTGGCCGAATAATTCGCTCTCCATCAGTTCGGTAGGAATGGCGCCGCAGTTCACCGGAATAAACGGTTCTGCCGCGCGGCCGCCTTGCTCGTGAATCGAACGTGCGACCAGTTCCTTGCCGACGCCCGATTCGCCGCTGATGTAAACCGGTGCCTGGCTGCGTGCCACTTTGGAAATAGTGCTGCGCAGTTGTTGCATGCGCGGCGCGTTTCCAAGCAGTTTGCCGCTGGCCTGGTGCAGATTGGCGGCGCGTCTTTGCTCGTTGAGTTCGAGGGCGTGCTGTACCAGACGACGCAAAACCGCCAAATCCACCGGTTTCGATACGAAATCGAAAGCACCTGCTTTCAGTGCATCGACTGCGGCTTCCACATTTCCGAATGCGGTTATCATCGCGACCGGCGTTTCTGGAAATCGCTGGTTAAGGTAAGTAATAACTTCAAGACCATTGCCGTCAGGAAGGCGCATGTCGGTAAGACAGATATCGTATTTGTTTGCCGCAAGCTGGGCTTTTGCAGAGGCTACATCGGCTGCCGTGTCCACCCTCAAGCCCATGCGACCGAGAGTCAGCACTAATAATTCGCGAATATCGCGTTCGTCGTCTATCACTAAAGCGCTGCGTGCAGGGTTGGCCATAAATCACACTGGAATTGTCACGTACACCTTAGCTCAAGCAGGCCACAGGGCCAAGCATGCAATGGCCGGGGGCCCGGTTAAAGATTGTTTCAGGATGCATCAGGCACCAGCGCTGTGTTGTTGGCGGTGGCTGCGGGCCTTCACCCGCTTACCCGATGCTCATCAGATTTTGCGTGCTTTGCATTGTGATACGAAAACACGACCCACCTCCGGGAACGGGTTCAAACTGGAGTGTGCATTGGTTTGCTTCGCAAAGTTGTTTTGCGATATACAAACCCAAGCCCGTGCCATGCTCGCTTGTGGTGTAGAAAGGCGTGAACAACTGCTCGGCCACCCTTGGCGGAATACCCGGTCCGCGATCGATAACTTCAATTAGCGGAGCGCCGGTGTTTTTGTCCTGACGCACCGATACCGTTACCTGGGCCGGTTTGCCGGGCTCGCGGCCATAATTGAGGGCGTTGTGGACTAGCGCGGTCAAAACCTGGTGCAATTGTTGCGGATCTGCCATTGCCACGAGCATGCGTGCCTCGTTCACCGATTGCATGACGTCGGTTTCGAGCGGGTGATTTTGCCGGTATTCCTCGACAAAGCGCCGGACGAAAGCTGTCAGCTCGATACTCTCCGGCTGCGAGCGTTCGCGACGGGCAAGACCGAGAATGTTTTCCACGATGCCGTTCATGCGCTGGCATTGGCTGTGAATAATTTCCAGCAAACGCCTATCTGCCTCGGGCAGGCCCACTGATTCATCGAGAAGCTGTGCCGAATAGCTGATCGCCGCAAGCGGATTGCGAATTTCATGGGCGATGCTGGCAGAAAGCCGCCCGAGCGTAGACAGGGTCAGTTCTTCGGCACGTACCGAATAGATGCGGCTGTCGTCCAAGAAAATAAGAAAGAGATTATCCGTGACATTGATCGATACAAAACGTGGCAGCACTTCGGGCGCGCCTTCGGCAATCGTCATGGCTTTCGGCGTCTCACTGCGGCTGCGGCGCCATTTCCAGAGGCTTTCATGCAATTGCGGCGCAACTTCAACCAGGGAGCGTCGGTCCGGCGACGGGTTGCCCAGCAAGGCCCAGGCGGCTTCATTGGCCAGCCGGATGCGGTGCCCGCCGTCTACGACCAGAATACCGGTCCGCATCCTGCGAATCACCAATTCATTGATTTCGGACAAATTGGCGAGCTCTTCGCCGCGTTTTTCGGCAAGTGCCTGGCTTTCGCTCATTTGCCGGCTGAGTAACTGGAACAGTAATGCGGCCGCAAGGTAAGTCACCGAAAACATGGCGGCCTCGGCTGCCGTGTTTGCTGAATCGATATCCCATATCCGGTTGGCGATATAGTTGCCAAGGACCAGCACGCTGCCCGCCAGTGCAAAACCGATGCTGGCGCGCAAGGACAGGATGAGCCCTGCCGCGGCTATATTGAATATCAGTAATAGGCAGACGCCGCTATCCAGTCCCTGAAAAGCGAATAATGCGGCGGCTCCCGCGGACAAATCGAAAAGCAGCCCCAATGCAATCTGGCGCCTTACACGCATCGTGGAGCGGGTGCTCGCCCACAGGAATAGCCCGGCAATGATCAGGTAAAGCAGGGCCCCGCTTTTAGCCAGCCATGGGTATTCCTGTCTGGCCAGCAGCATGCCGACGGGCGAAAACGCCACCAGCGCAAACAGGCCCGCCTCAAGAATGCGGTACAGGGAGAAGAAATAGATCTCCCGCCTTTGCAGGGTTTTAGCAACGCCGGCACTTAAGCCGTGGCTGGAAAAGTTCGCAAGCAAGGCGGAAATCCTGAGGCCGGGGAGCCTCAGTATAGAGATGTCGGCAGGCTTTTTGCCTTTGCTGCCCCGCTCGGCGACAATAGCGGTCTTTCCCGGGGCTGCTTGGTCCCGTCTTTTGCGGCTTGTCCGCAGTCTTCACATAGATAAGGTGTTGCATGAACTTCCACGAGTATCAGGCTAAACAATTGTTCGCCGACTACGGCATTGCCGTACCCAAAGGCATCGTCGCGCGCAGTCCAGAAGAAGCAGTCGCTGCCGCAAAAGCCATACCCGGCGATTTATGGGTGGTCAAAGCCCAGATCCATGCTGGCGGTCGCGGCAAGGCCGGTGGCGTGAAACTCGCCAGATCCTTCGACGAAGTCCGTGATTACGCCAAAGCCATGCTCGGCACCAAAATGGCGACCTATCAATCGGCCGGCATCGCATTGCCGATCGACTGCGTGCTGATCTCGGAAGGTACCGACATCGCGAACGAGCTGTATCTTTCGATATTGACCGACCGCGCAAGCAAGACGATTACCTTTATTGCCTGCGCCGAAGGCGGCGTCGAAATTGAAAAAGTGGCAGAAGAAAATCCGGAAGCGATCAAATCGCTGCACGTTAATTTCGTGCAAGGCCTGCAGCCGTATCAGTGTCGTCAGATGGGTTTTGACCTCGGCCTGAATGCCAAGCAAGTCGGCCAGCTCACCAAAATCATGATGGGCCTCTACAAATTGTTCAACGAAAAAGATCTGGCGCTGGTGGAATTGAACCCACTAGCCATTTTGACCAATGGCGACCTTGCCGTGCTCGATGGCAAAATCAATTCCGATGACAATGCGACTTTCCGTCATCCTGACTTGGCCGCGATGCGCGATGTCCGTCAGGAAGATGAAACCGAAGTGCTCGCCAGCAAGTACGATCTGAACTACGTCACTATGGACGGCAATATTGGCTGCATGGTCAACGGCGCCGGTTTGGCAATGGCCACGATGGACGTCATCTCCTTGAACGGCGGCTCGCCCGCGAACTTCCTCGATGTTGGTGGCGGCGCAACGAAAGAGCGCGTCACCGAAGCGTTCAAACTGATTTTGTCGTCCGACAAAGTAGAAGCCATTTTCGTGAATATTTTCGGCGGCATCGTTCGTTGCGACATGATTGCCGAAGGCATCATCGCCGCGGTGAAAGAAGTCGATGTCAAAGTGCCGGTCGTGGTTCGTCTTGAAGGTACCAATGTCGAAAAGGGCAAGGAAATTCTGAAGAATTCCGGCCTGGCGATTACGGCGGCCGACAACATCAACGACGGCGCCAAGAAAGTGGTAGCAGCGGCAAAAGCAAAAGCCTGAGTGTCCTGGAATTTCGATTCCTCTGACAACATCGCGGCTTCTGCCGCATCACAAAATTCCGAGAGTTTTATATGAGCGTTCTAGTCAATAAAAATACCAAAGTGATCGTGCAGGGCTTCACCGGCACCCAGGGTACTTTCCACGCCGAACAAATGCTGGAATACGGCACCAAAGTGGTTGGCGGCGTAACGCCGGGTAAAGGCGGCACCACCCACATCGGTCTGCCGGTTTTCAACACAGTGCAAGATGCCGTTGATGCCACTGGCGCCGATGCATCGGTGATCTATGTTCCACCTCCGTTTGCAGCCGATGCCATTCTTGAAGCGGCCGATGCCGGTATCCGCGTCATCGTCTGCATCACCGAAGGCATTCCGGTGCTTGACATGCTGCGCGTGAAAAACACGCTGCGCGGCTATGACGATGTCACCCTGATTGGTCCTAACTGCCCGGGTGTCATTACCCCGGGCGAATGCAAAATCGGCATCATGCCGGGCCATATCCATTTGCCTGGCAAGATCGGGATTGTTTCGCGCTCGGGCACGCTGACCTATGAAGCAGTAAAGCAAACGACCGACGCCGGTTTGGGTCAATCGACCTGTATCGGTATTGGCGGCGATCCAATGCAAGGCATGAACTTTATCGACTGCCTGCGCTTGTTTCAGGATGATCCGCAAACCGAAGGCATCATCATGGTCGGCGAAATCGGTGGTAGCGCGGAAGAAGAAGCCGCAGAATTCATTTCGCAATACGTGACCAAGCCGGTTGTCGGCTTTATCGCTGGTGCCAGCGCGCCGGAAGGCAAGCGCATGGGCCATGCCGGTGCGATTGCATCGGGTGGGAAGGGTACTGCAGCAGGCAAGTTTGAAGCGATGGAAAAAGCCGGTGTCACCACCGTGCGTTCGCCAGGCGATTTGGGTGCTGCAATTGCGAAGCGCCTTGCCAAGTAATTCGTATGTGATTCGATGAAATGAAAAAGCCGCGCAAGCGGCTTTTTTATTGGGTCCGGTTCAACCGGGTAATCGCCAGCACTTTTACTCTTTATCTACATGGTTCAGAATCGCATGATGAGTACATCACTACGCATCGCGCTCGCCCAATACGATTTTCCGGTCGGCGCAATCAAGGCCAATGCCGAAAAAATAATTTCTCTGGCGCATCTGGCTCGCGATCAACATCAGGCCGACGTCGTGTTGTTTCCGGAGTTGGCGATCAGCGGCTATCCGCCGGAAGATTTGCTGAATCGCCCGCAATTTCTGAGCGATTGTGAAAGCGCGATCAGGAAAGTGGCGGAAAGCATTGAAGGAATCGTCGCCATTGTTCCCTGGCCACACGCGGTCGGCTCGGTTGTTTTCAATGCCGCATCGGTAATTCGCGATGGCCAGATTGAAACGACTTACCACAAGCGTGAATTGCCGAATTACGCGGTATTCGATGAACGCCGATATTTTGCGGCCGATAACGAAGCCTGCACCTTCGTGGTGAACGGCATCACGATGGGTTTGGTGATTTGCGAAGATTTATGGTTTGCCGAGCCTCTGGCGGAAACGGTGAAGCAGGGTGCGCAGATTGTGCTGGTGCCGAATGCATCGCCGTTCGAGGCAAACAAAACCGCGCAGCGCGATGCCTTGCTTGCGCAGCGCGTCGGCGAATCGAAATCTGCGATTGCCTATCTGAACGTGATTGGCGGTCAGGATGAAGTGGTGTTCGACGGCAGCTCGGTATTGGCGGATGCCGACGGCACCGTGCACCCGAACGCCGAAGCTTTCGCCGAACATTTGTTGATTGCAGATTTCGATTCGAATACAAAAAAATTCAGCCGTATTCACTGGCCTGCCGAAGTCGACGAGTCGAAAGAAAGTCTGGCGTGGCGTGCGATTGTGCGCGGCATCCGCGATTACTGCGGCAAGAACGGTTTCGAGAAGGTTTGGCTGGGAGCCTCCGGCGGTGTTGATTCCGCTCTGGTGATGGCGCTGGCAAGCGATGCGCTGGGTGCGGAAAACGTCAACGCGGTTCGTATGCCGTCGCGCTATACCACCGGGCTTTCAAACGAGCTTGCGGACGTGCAAGCCGAAAAATTGGGCGTGAATATTTCCGAAGTTGCCATCGAAGCGCCTTTCAAGGGTTTTCTTGAAACTCTGGCGCCAATGTTTGCCGGCAAGGCCGTTGATGTGGCTGAAGAAAACCTGCAATCAAGAACACGCGGCGCAATTTTGATGGCCTTGTCGAACAAGCTCGGCGGCCTACTGCTGACAACCGGAAACAAGAGCGAATATGCAGTCGGCTACGCCACGATTTATGGCGACATGTGCGGTGGTTATGCCCCGATAAAAGATTTGTACAAGATGGAAGTATTCGCGTTGTGCCGCTGGCGCAATGCACAGGGCGACGGCGAAGTCATACCCGATGCGGTTATCGAGCGTCCGCCAACCGCAGAGCTGAGAGATAACCAGAAAGATCAGGACTCATTGCCGCCTTATGAAATTCTGGACGGTATTCTTTATCGCTATGTCGATCTGGAAAAATCGGCTGCGGAAATCATTGCAGAAGGTTTCGATGCCGCCACCGTAGAGCGTGTATTGCGCCTTGTGAAAATAAGCGAATGGAAACGTCGCCAGTCGGCGCCCGGTCCGAAATTGTCGCGGCGTGCGTTCGGTCGGGAACGGCGTTATCCGATAACGTCGGGATATTGAATTCCAGTCAATAAAAAACGCCGATTCAATCGGCGTTTTTTATTCAATCATGAAAATCGAAGCTTATTTGAACTCACCCGAGAACGGATTCAACTGGCGGAACAAGCCTTTCTTGCGCGGCCATTTACCGACCAGATAAGGATGGTCCGGCTGGTTTGCCTGCAATACTTTGCGGGCGTCATCAGCCAATGCTTTCTGGCCGACGGCGTTATACGCCACTGCCATCAAAGCCAGTCCGTCGCCCTGGTATTCGCTTTGCGGATACGTTTCGACGAGATATTTGCCGCGGTTTGCCGCCGCAACATAGGCACCTCGGCGCAGATAGTACAGGCCGACATTGAGCTCGTAGCGGGCCAGCATATTCCGCAAATAAATCATCCGTTTTGCCGAGTCGGCAGCGTACGGGCTGGTCGGGAAACGGCGCACGACTTCATTGAAATCGTTGAAGCTCTGGGTCGGAGCGCCAAGGTCGCGCGCAGACATGTCCAGACGCGTGATTCGCGCAAACAGCGCGTTGCGTTGTTCAAAGTTGATCACGGCCTTAAGGTAGTAGGCGTAATCAATATGCTTGTGGGTCGGGTAGGTGCGGATAAATCGTTCGATGGTGGACGAAGCATCTTCGCGCTTGCCTTGCTTGTATTGCGAATAGGCAAGCTCGATCTGTGACTGCTCGCTGTAGGCGCCGAACGGAAAACGTGAAGTCAGGCGCTGGTAGTAGGTTTGAGCCTTGGAATAATCCTGGTTATCCAGAGCTTCCTTGGCTTCCGAATACATCTCCTCGACCGGAAGAGTTTCGGTTTTCTCCTCCTTGCCGCCGCCGAACCATTTGCCAACGGTTTTGCAACTGCTAAGGCCCATAGCCAGGCTAATGATCAACAAAAAACGAAACGCGGCAGAAAATCGAATCATGGGGCAACCAGTTTGAGAACGCCCGAAGGGCATTGAGAAAGGGGATAATAACGGAAAGGGGCCATCCGGCTCCAATCGAGAGACCAATCCGGTATGCACCAGACCGATTCCCCAGATGACGGCGACCGCGAATTCGTGGAAGCCATCGTGCCTTTGGAGGCCGCAGGCAAGCGTTTTGACGCCGCTTTAGCCGAAATGTTCCCCGAATTTTCGCGTTCCCGCCTGACCGAGTGGATTAAGTCGGGAGACGCCCTCCTGGAGGGCGAAATCGTCAAGCCCAAGGTCTCGGTGCGCGGCGGCGAGACCGTCAGCCTGTGTATCCGGGTCGAAATCGAGACCCGCGGCGAAGCCGAGCAAATGGACCTGGACATCGTTTACCAGGATGCCGATGTGCTGGTCATTAACAAACCTGCCGGGCTGGTGGTCCATCCGGGAGCCGGCAATTCGCACGGCACCCTGGTCAACGGTCTGCTGTATTTCGACCCCAAAATGGCCGAACTGCCGCGTGCTGGCATCGTCCATCGTCTGGATAAGGACACCTCGGGCCTGATGGTGATCGCGCGCTCGCTGCGCGCGCATTCCAATCTGGTCGAACAGTTATCGGCCCGCGAAGTGCATCGGCAATATCTGGCCGTGGTGGCCGGGACGATGGTCGCCGGCGGTACGGTGGATGCGCCGATTGACCGTCATCCGAAGGACCGCATCCGCATGGGCGTTGCCCGCGAAGGCACCGGCCGCGATGCCGTCACTCATTACCGTTTGCGTGAAAAATTCCGTAATCACACCTTGGTCGAGTGCCGCCTGGAAACCGGTCGTACCCATCAAATTCGCGTGCATATGACGCATATCAAGCACGCCATTGTCGGCGACCCGATGTATGGTCTGCTACGTTTGCCAAAGGGCGCGACGCCGGATCTGGTGGAAATGCTGCGTACCTTCAGACGACAAGCGCTGCATGCGGAAAAATTATCATTCGTCCATCCGGTGACCGGTGTGGAAATTACCACCGAAGCGCCAATCCCCGAAGATATGCAAAATTTGTTGCGCGCACTTCGTGATGACACTGCGCAGGCGAAACTCTAGGAACGACGGAATTCGCGATTCAAATGAACCCGGATAATTGCATCTACGCCAACTGGCAGGCGCCCACGAATATTCATGCCTTTACGACTCTGCGTCATGGCATGGGTGTTTCGAAGCCGCCATTCGACAGCTTTAATCTGGGCAACCGCAGCAACGATCAGGGTGATGATCCCGAATTGGTTGGCCGGAATCGTGAAATATTGGTCCGGAATTTTGCCCTGCCTGAAAAACCGCATTGGCTGAGGCAGATTCATGGCACCGATGTTGTTCGATTCCAGAGTGCACCGCTGCTTACCGGCGATTTCAATAGTGATGAATCCGTCGCGGATGCATCGGTAACATCGGTAAAAAACATCGTATTAAGCGTGCTGACAGCCGATTGCCTGCCGGTGCTGTTTTGCAACAGGGAAGGAACAGAAATCGCCGCTGCCCATGCCGGATGGAGAGGTCTGGCGAACGGCATGCTGGAAAGCACGGTGCGCGCCATGAAAAGCGAACCGGAAAGTATCATTGCATGGCTCGGCCCTGCGGCCGGCCCTTCAAGCTACGAGATTGGCGCGGAAGTGCGTGATGCATTTGTCATGCATGACCCACATGCCGAGATCGCGTTCGTACCAACACGAGCAGACCATTGGAGTATGGATATGTATCGACTTGCCCGCATGCGATTACAGGCCGTTGGCGTGACGAAAACTTATGGCGGCGATCATTGCACCATCAGCGAGCCGGAAAATTTCTTCTCGCATCGTCGCGACCGGCAAACAGGACGCATGGCCAGTATTATCTGGATGTCATGAAGTCTCATTGAAACCTTTGGTGACTTGCGGCAGGTTCATCCGCCATTTTGGTATGAAACACTAAGCTCCAGCTTTCCCCAATCAAGGTTCAATTTATGCGCTTTCTGGTTTCTTGCCTGTTGCTCTTTATCCTTGGCATGTCTTCGGCTCTGGCAATAACGACTGCGGATGTAAAAAATCTGCTTGAAGCGCGTGACAAAAAAGCACTCGCCGGTGCCGATGCACTCACCAAAGCCGAACCGAAAAACGCCGAGGCCTGGATACTGTTGACACGTGCCCGTTTGCAGGCCAATCAGGGCGAAGCCGCGATTAGCTCTGCGGAAAAAGCGACGAAGCTGGCGCCCAATAATTCACAAGCCTATTTCTTGCTGGGTAGCGCCTATGGTTCGCGGATTGGCCAGGTCGGCATGTTTTCGCAGATGAGCATGGCACCCAAATTGCGTGATGCTTTTGAAAAAACCGTGGCACTGGATCCGAATAATCTGGATGCCCGCGAAGCATTGATACAATTTTATTTGCAGGCGCCGGCGATGGTCGGTGGCGGCAAAGACAAGGCAAACCTGCAGGTGAACGAAATTGCAAAACGCGATGCTGCACGCGGGCATCTGGCACGGGCTCAGGTTTTTATGGTCGAAAAAAACACAGTGGCGGCCTTGAAATCCTATGAAGCCGCCTATGCCGCCAAACCCACGGACAAAAGCATTCGTCTCGCCCTGGGTATTGGCTACCAGATGACCGAGCGCTGGAATGATGCGTTCAAACATTTTCGTGCCTGGACGGCACAGGACGACAAAGCCGGTCCGGCCTGGTATCAATTGGGGCGAACCAGTGCCATGAGTGGTTTGCAGCTTGAAGAAGGCGTTGCTGCCTTGCAAAAATATCTGTTGATGCCTCATGCAGTAAACGATCCGCAAAATAAAAATGCCTACCATCGATTGGGGCAGCTATACGCAAAACTCGGTAAAAAAGCAGAGGCAAAAGCGGCTCTGCAAGCAGCACTTAAACTGGACCCGAAGTTTACCGATGCGAAAGCGGAACTCGCAAAATTGTAATTTTCCGGTTTGATTTGCATCCCGTATCGCTGAAGCCAGTGCTTTGAATAAAACCGCTTTGAACGCCGAAACTTGATTTCAATCAAGAAGGCAGGCGCTTTTCAGGGCGACACTGGCATACGGGGCTTGAAAGCCCGTGTAGTGACCACACAAATGAGCTATCAGCGGCGTTTGCCGCCAAATCATTTTTATAGGTGCTTTCATGCGCATGGAAAAACTCACATCGAAATTTCAGGAAGCGCTTGCCGATGCGCAATCGCTTGCGGTCGGTCGCGACCATAACTTGATCGAACCAAGTCACCTGCTGCTGGCATTGCTGGACCAGCAGGGCGGTTCGACCAAGCCATTGCTGACCCAGGCTGGCGTAAATGCGGCAACGCTGCGTTTGCGGCTGGTCGAAATATTGGACCGGATGCCGAAGGTGTCCGGTCAGGAAGGCAGTCTGAATGCCAGCAATGATTTTTCGCGTTTGCTGAACATCACCGACAAGCTTGCACAGCAACGCGGCGATGCTTTCATCGCGAGCGAATTGTTCGTGCTCGCCTGTCTCGATGACAAGGGCGAAGCGGGGCAGGCTTTGAAGGCTGCTGGCGCCAATAAGGCGCGCATTGAAAAAGCCATCGAAGAATTACGAGGTGGCGAAAAAGTGAGTGATGCCAATGCCGAAGAAAATCGTCAGGCGCTCGAAAAATATTGCATCGACCTGACGGCGCAAGCGGAGAAAGGAAAGCTCGACCCGGTGATTGGCCGGGACGAAGAAATTCGCCGCACGATCCAGGTCTTGCAACGCCGCACCAAAAATAATCCGGTGCTGATCGGTGAGCCCGGCGTGGGCAAGACGGCTATCGTCGAAGGTCTGGCGCAACGCATTATCAATAACGAAGTGCCCGAGGGTCTGCGTGGCCGTCGCGTATTGTCGCTCGATATGGGCGCGCTGATTGCCGGTGCAAAATTCCGTGGCGAATTCGAGGAGCGTTTGAAAGCGGTGCTCAGCGATCTGTCGAAACAGGAAGGCAATGTCATTTTGTTTATCGACGAATTGCATACGATGGTTGGTGCCGGCAAGGCCGAGGGTTCGATGGACGCCGGCAATATGCTCAAGCCGGCACTCGCACGCGGCGAGCTGCATTGCATCGGCGCGACCACGCTCGATGAATATCGCAAATACGTCGAAAAAGATGCGGCGCTTGAACGCCGTTTTCAGAAAGTATTCGTCGGTGAACCCAGTGTCGAAGATACCATCGCAATTCTGCGTGGCTTGAAAGAGCGCTACGCCGTGCATCATGGCGTTGAAATTACCGATCCTGCTATTGTTGCTGCGGCGACTTTGTCGCACCGCTATATCGCCGACCGGCAATTGCCGGACAAGGCGATTGATTTGATGGACGAAGCCGCTTCGCGCATCCGCATGGAAATCGATTCCAAGCCGGAAGAAATGGATCGCAAGGAACGTCGCCTGATCCAACTCAAGATCCAGCGCGAGGCATTGAAAAAGGAAAAAGACGCCGAATCGAAACAGCGTCTGAAAGATCTCGAAGACGAGATCGAAAAACTCGAACGCGAATTCAACGATCTGGAAGAAATCTGGAAAGCCGAAAAAGCAACATTGACCGGTGCGACCAAACTCAAGGAGCAAATCGAGCAGGCCAAGCTCGCTTTGGAAGCCGCGCATCGCCAACAGGATTTCGCCAAGATGAGCGAGATCCAATATGGCCAATTGCCGGAGCTGGAAAAACAATTGAAAGCGGCGGCCGAAGTCGAGCACAAGGGCTTCACCCTGCTGCAGGATAAAGTCACTGCCGAAGAAATCGCCGAAGTCGTGGCGCGCTGGACCGGAATTCCGGTATCGAAAATGCTGGAAGGCGAGCGTGACAAATTATTGCGGATGGAAGCCGAACTGCATCATCGCGTGATTGGACAGGCCGAAGCCGTTAAAGCGGTTTCCGATGCAATTCGTCGCTCGCGCGCCGGTTTGTCCGATCCCAATCGTCCAAACGGTTCTTTCCTGTTCCTCGGCCCGACCGGCGTCGGCAAAACCGAATTGTGCAAGGCGCTGGCCGAATTCCTGTTTGATTCTTCCGATGCGATGATTCGCATCGACATGAGCGAGTTCATGGAGAAACATTCGGTTTCTCGTTTGATCGGTGCGCCTCCGGGTTATGTCGGTTACGAGGAAGGCGGCTATCTCACGGAAGCCGTGCGTCGACGTCCGTATTCGGTAATCCTGCTCGATGAAGTCGAGAAAGCACACCCGGATGTTTTCAATGTGCTATTGCAGGTGTTGGACGATGGTCGCCTTACCGATGGCCAGGGCCGCACCGTGGATTTCCGCAACACGGTGATCGTGATGACATCGAATCTCGGTTCGCAGCATATCCAGGAATTATCCGGACGCGGTGATTCTGCCTATCTCGAAATGAAGGCATCGGTGATGGCGGCCGTGCAAGGGCATTTCAGGCCGGAATTCATCAATCGTCTCGATGACATCGTGGTGTTTCACCCATTGGAAAAGAACCATATCGCCAAGATTGCCAGTATCCAGACCGTTCACTTGTCGAAACGATTGCTTGAGCGTCAGATGAAACTGGACATCAGCGATGAAGCGCTGGCATTCCTCGGCGAAGCGGGCTTCGATCCGGTTTATGGTGCGAGACCGCTGAAACGCGCAATCCAGACCAATCTGGAAAATCCCTTGGCAAACAAGATTCTGTCCGGTGAATTTATGGGTGGCGATACCATAAAAGTGACACTGAAAAACGGCAGTCTTGTTTTCACAAAATAAGCAAAAACCGTCATCCCCGCGTAGGCGGGGACCCAGCGCCACTGCTTTGATGTTTGAAGTCGCTGGATCCCCGACAACGAGCATTCGGGGATGACGGAATTATTTGTCGATTTCAAAAAGACCGCCATCTACTTGTAAGTAGATGGCGTGTGGGCCGTCCTCACTCCACGGTTTATTGCGTCGGGCCGGGGCCCGACCTACACTGCGCACTGCTTTTATTGTCGAGACAGTGCATGACTTACAAAGATACCGTGGCCCCAAACCCTGCGCGTTCCTGGCTGGCGCATATGTCGGCGGGTTTGGGCATTTTGTCCTTGATGGGCGTGCTCTGCTTCCATTTTCCGGATTTGCTCACTAGCCGGGAATTTCGTGCAGCGTATTCCGAAACACTGGCGCGCAATCTATTGCTGATCGGATTGATCGCCGCGTTCGCGATGGGGACGGTGGCGATATTGCGAAATCGCAATCGTCGTATTGCCTTGACCGGTGTTATCACGGCAGCGCTTGCGGTATTGCTGGGTGGTGCGACGGTTCACTTCACCAAGATCGAATCGACGCCTTACTCTTTGGGTCTGGATTGGTTCGTGATTTCGCTGTTTTTCTCGACGATTGTATTCGTGCCGATCGAACGTGCCTTATATGTTCGCAATCAATCGCCACTGCGCCCGGAATGGCGTACCGATCTTGCCTATTATTTTGTCAGCCATTTGCTGGTGCAATTTATCCTGATCGCCGTGACCGCTTCGACCACTACGATGGATGCCTTGGTAGCAAGCCAAAGTCTGAAAGCGACAATCCAGTCATTGCCGGGTTGGCTGCAATTTATTCTGGCGGTGTTTTTTGCCGATGTATTCCAGGCCGGTTTGCACCGTATTTATCACAAGGTGCCGATGCTCTGGCGCTTTCATGCTGTGCATCATTCCAGTCGCCACATGGATTGGCTGGCTGGCTCGCGTGTCCATCTGGTCGAAGTTATTCTCACGCGCTCGGCAGTTCTGCTGCCCTTGGTCGTGCTCGGATTCTCGGCACCGGCAATCAATGCATACGTTATTCTTGTCGGCATCCAAGCCGTGCTGGCGCATGCCAATCTGAAAATCAATTTCCGCTGGCTGGAATATGTGTTGGTAACCCCTCGTTACCACCATTGGCATCACGCCCGCCATGTCGATTATATGGATGTGAATTACGCAATCCATTTGCCATTGGTCGATATGCTGATGGGCACCTTCAAACGCCCGCCTGCGAA
>Ga0208628_1000544_pt1 | contig 17679 bp, 22 predicted proteins | sample LakWasMet16_LOW5_2_FD_183864 | JGI IMG/M metagenome (GOLD analysis project Ga0208628, IMG submission 183864) | Freshwater sediment methanotrophic microbial communities from Lake Washington under simulated oxygen tension - Sediment Metagenome... | ecosystem: Environmental > Aquatic > Freshwater >... | reverse complement strand
TGTTTTCGGTGCGTTGCATGAAGTCTTTCAATCTTGCCAGGTCCTGCGCGCCACGGCTGTCGAAAATCGAAAACGCGCTGCCGAAACGGAAAGAAAGCGACATTCTGGAAGCGCCATCAACCCATTGCGTATATTCCGCGGGCAAATTCTTTTCCTGCACTTCCGGAACCAGCATCGGAGCCAGACTCAAATAACCATGCGCCGCAAGCAAACGCTGTCCTTCCTCGGATTCCGCGTAGGTAACGAATCCGCGTCCGAGTGCGGTCACGATCTGACCGGTATAAAAATACAGCCGCCGAGTTAAAGGATAATCCTCGGTCTTGATATGCAACTGGTCTGCCGGAATAAGACGGTTTGCGACGCGGATCGGGAGCGCCTTGAATGCGCCGGCATCCGTCGAAAATTCCGCAATGCCGATGGCATTGGCGTCCGCTGCAATTGCCGCCCGAATCGCTTTCGAGTCGGCGTGGAGCACTGCGTTGCGTGTGACGGCATCCGAACCCAGAATTGACGCCTGCATTTCTGCCAAACCGGTCCCCTGACGCGCAATATGCACGCGAATAATTCCGGGCTTGCCTCCGAGTTGCTTCCAATCGGTAATGTGGCCGGAAATTATTTCCCCAAGTTGCGATATGTCCAGTCCTGCAATTTGATTGCCGGGATGTACGATGGCCGTGATGGCCTGCAATGCAATGACGTGTTCCTGATCAGGTGAATTTAGATTGCCCAGTTGCCAGCCATCGTCTATCTCTTTTGCAGACAAGGGTCGTGACATCATCGCAATTTCAGTGTCACCGTTGATCAAATCCTGAAATCCGGATCGGCTGCCTTTTCCCAGTATTTCCACTTCTACCGAATCAGTGTCGCGTCTGGCAGACACTTTTTTCAATCCGGGTTTTGGTCGAGTGGCAGTAACCTGCGCATAGCCAAATTTCTTCATCCAACCTTCCACCAGCACGGGCACTATACGATCACCCAGCGTATTGGAGCCGTTTATGCGGATGGTGTCTTGAGCCAAAGCCGACCCGGTTGAAATTATAAACGAGAGCAAAAACGCCCAAAGCAGTTTTTGACGGATCATGGCTGAGTAGACCTAACGAAGGATTTGCCGCATGGCGCCCCATAAACTACTCACACTGCGCTACCGGATTATGACAAAAACGAAAATACGCGTTTTTTATCCAGCCGATTTTATTTTTGTGTTTCCACGGGATTGTCGGCGCTACTGATCCATCCGCTCCACGATGGCGGAAATATTTTCGCGCCCGTCAAGCCGGCAATTTCCATCGCCAATAAATTATGACAGGCGGTCACGCCGGAGCCGCAATACAGGATCGTCTCGGAAGCAGCATGCTCGCCGAGCAAACCGAGAAAATCCCGTTTCAATAATTCCGCCGAACGGAAACATCCGTTTTCGAGGTTCAGGCTATAGGGACGATTCAATGCTCCGGGAATATGACCGGCAACTTTATCGAGCGGCTCGACTTCACCCCGGTAACGTTCCGGCGCACGTGCATCGAGCAATAGAAATTCCTTGCTCGCCAGATTATTTCTTACGGTATCGCCACTCACCATTTGCACCTGGTCGAAATCGGCGTGGTAAAGCGAAGGAAGATGGGCAGGCACGTCATTGTTTACCGGCAACCCAAGTTCCGACCACCGGGCAAAACCGCCGTCGAGTACCGCCACTTTTTCATGGCCAAGCAAGCGCAGCAAATACCAGAACCTCGCCGCAGCCATCGCACCATCTTTGGCGTCGTACACCACCACCTGCGATTGTCGCGAGATGCCGCAACGCATCAAGGTATGACAAAAATCGTCGGCATTCGGCAAGGGGTGTCGCCCGAACTGCGCCGGTTTTCGCTTGTCGGATAAATCACGGTCAAGGTGCACATACGATGCATTCGGCAAATGGGATTCATGCCAAGCCGCTTCTCCGGCGTCGGCATTCGCTCCGCCCAGAGTGAAGCGCGCATCGACGATCACCAAATCCGGATCATGAAGATGCCCGGATAATTCTTCGGCAGAAATAATCGAATTCCAGTTCATTCCATGCCCGCCTGCTCAATCCGTTTTCTGAAATTTACCAGCATGGAAGCCGTAGCACCCCATATCCGGTATTGCCCATATTGAAATTCGATAATAGTCCGATTCTTGCCTCGGTACTCGATTTCGATTGGCTTGGCATTGTCTGGATTCAGCAAGAACTCGAGCGGCACTTCGAATATTTCATCAACCTCGCTTGGGTCAGCTCTGGCGATGAAATCTGCCGAGACTTTCGCCAAAACGGGATACACATGAAATCCGGTAATCGTCAGGAACGAATCAAGATAACCCAGGGGTTCGATATGGCTTGGCAACAATCCGATTTCTTCATGGGCTTCACGCACCGCGGCCGCAACCGGGTCGACATCGCTTTCTTCGATGCGGCCGCCGGGAAAACTTATTTGTCCGGCATGATGCCGCAACGCTTCGGTACGCCGGGTCAAAATGACATGCAAACTGGAATCTCTTTCGATCAAACCTATTAAAACGGCAGCCGGTCGAATTGCCGTGCCGTTTTCGGATATCAAATCGATCAGCTCGTGGTAATTCCAGGCCGTGTGTGCGGGAGTGGTCGCAACAGGATGCAACGCAGCTAAAACGGATTCAAAAAAATTTTGTGAGTTAATCACGGATCACGCGCGTTGGGACTCGCGGCCGGGCAATATGCTGTCCATGATATGGGCGCGCTGATCATCGCTATAGGCTGACCAGGATGCAATTTCATGCACGCTTCGATGGCAACCCTCGCACAGTCCCTGTTGATCGAGTACACAAATACCGATACAAGGGCTCAAAATCGCGCGTTGAAAATTATTGCTCATATAAAAAAACGCGCCGGTTTCCCGGCGCGTTGTATTTTTTATTTTACGTTGACTAACTGGAAGTCGTAGACCATCGCCTGGTTTGGACCGCCCGGTGCACGGGAGTCTTTACCAATGCCTTTTTCTGGTGGAATGGTGATTTCCCAACGCGAGCCAACCGGCATCAGCAACACGGCTTCACGCAAGCCTGGCGGCATATCCGCAACTTTCAGGGTCGGCGGAGCCAAGGGGCTGGAAGTGAAGGTATCGCCCAATGCAATGCCGCTCGACAACACGCCGCGCATATGGGCAACGACCGAACCGGTAGCACTTGGTTTCGCGCCGGTACCTGCCTGAATTACACGGTACTGAACGCCGCCCGGCAAAGTCACTACGCCTGGCTTGACTTTGTTTGCAGCCATGAATGCATCTGACTTGGTTTTGTTTTCACGGGATACTTTTTCGAAATTGGCGCGTGCATCTTTTTCCATTTTCTGTTCGAAATAGCCCAGTGCATTGCCCATTTTGTCTTCGGAAGTGGTAGGTGGCTTCTTTGCCATCGCGTCTTGCAAACCACGCGTTGCCGCCGCTGCATCAATATCGGTACCGGAACGTGCAATCATGGCGCCGCGCTCATAACCCAGCGCATAGCTCAATGTAGCTTTATCAGGCACGGTGTACTGTGGTTGCGCTGGAGCAGCTGCTGGTTTTGCAGGGGCTGCCGTTTGAGCCATGGCAACGCCGGCGGTTAAACTAAGTGCCGCCAGGGTGGCAGCCAACAAACGCAATTTCATTTAGTGAATCTCCAGTAAAATAAACGGGACTAACAGCAGCCCCGAGACGCGGTAGGATACCGGCCTTGACGCTGAACCGCCACTGACGGGTCAGTCCAGCGCGCTAGCAATGACCTCGCACTGACAGCAAAGTTCCCTACATTCAAGTATTTGGAGTTTCCATGGCATTTCAAAACCTCGTAATCGAGCAAAAAGAACGTGTACGGACTATCACCCTTAATCGCCCGGACAAGCTCAATGCGCTAAATAGATCGACTATCAGCGAGCTGCATATCGCCTTCGATCAGGCTGCACAGGATGATTCGGTCAACGTGGTGATATTGACCGGCGCCGGCCCCAAAGCCTTCGTGGCAGGGGCAGACATCGCAGAAATGAATGGATTAAGCCCGGTACAGGCACGCGATTTTTCCCGACACGGGCAAAAACTGATGTCGAAAATCGAACAGCTCGGTAAACCGGTGATCGCCATGGTGAATGGTTTTGCGCTCGGTGGCGGCATGGAATTGGCAATGGCCTGCCACCTGCGGTTTGCCGCCGAAAGTGCAAAATTTGGCCAACCCGAAGTAAACCTTGGCCTGATTCCCGGTTTCGGCGGCACGCAACGACTTCTGCGTTTGGCCGGCCGAGGGCCTGCGCTTGAATTGTGCCTGAGTGGTCAAACGATCGATGCCGCCCGTGCCCATGCCCTGAATTTGGTCACGCGCATTTTTCCTGCAAGCCAATTACTGGAAGAAACCGAAAAATTCGCGGCCCATCTGGCGCAATTGGCACCGCAGGCATTGCGCGGGGTTATCGATGCGATTCATCTGGGCGGCGAAGCCGGGCTCGACGTCGGCCTCGATTACGAAACCCAGGGATTTGCGATCGCGTTTTCAACCGACGACATGAAAGAAGGCACCAGTGCCTTTCTTGAAAAGCGCAAACCGCAATTCGTCGGACACTGATTACGGAACAATATCGTGACTCCGATAGATCCAGTCGAGCAGGCGAAACGCGATGCAGCGCGTTTACGTTACGAACGCAGAAATCTGCGCCTGATTCGCGTGGCGGAAGAAAAATACCAGCGTCAGGAAGAACGCAAGGAACAGTCCACCAGCCCCGATGCGGTGGCGCAGGCATTGGCGCGGGCAAAAGCGAAACGCGAACTATCCAAGAAACCATAGGCCGGTAAAAAGAGCATGAAACTGGAAAATCGTCGAGAGCTGTTCGCGCGCCTGGCAGAATTGAATCCGAATCCCAAGACCGAGCTAGTCTATTCGAATCCATTCGAATTGCTGGTTGCCGTGATGTTGTCGGCACAATCCACCGATGTCGGCGTAAACAAGGCGACAAAAAAACTTTTCCCGGTCGCCAATACTCCTGCAGCGATTTTAAAGCTGGGCGAAACCGGCCTGAAGAAATACATCAGTACGATTGGTCTCTACAACAGCAAGGCCGCGCATGTGATCGCCACCTGTAAAATATTGCAGGAGCAGTACAAGGGCGAAGTGCCCGACAATCGCGAAGCACTCGAGTCCCTGCCCGGTGTCGGTCGCAAAACGGCGAATGTCGTGCTCAATACCGCGTTTGGCCACCCCACCATGGCGGTGGACACCCACATATTCCGCGTAGGCAATCGCACCGGGTTGGCCAAGGGCAGCTCAGTGCGGGAAGTCGAAGACAAGTTGCTGAAAGCCGTTCCGCCGGAATATCTATTGAATGCGCATCACTGGCTGATTTTGCATGGCCGCTATGTTTGCAAGGCTCGAAAACCCGAATGTGTGAACTGCGTCATCCACGATTTGTGTCAGTTTAAAGATAAAACGATGAAATAATCAAAACTGTCACATTAACGAAACTTTCATGTCCTAGAGTGCTCCCCTATCTCCACACCCTAGCGGGAATTCAACATGAAACTTGCACACAAAGCACTTGCACTGGCCGTTTTGGCCGCTCTTTCCAGCACAGCCTCGGCCGAAATTGCTCTGGATGTGATCGGCGGTTCCGAAGTCACCTTTGAAGGCCTTCTCCAAGGTGATACCAACTGGTTCGACAACGACGTAAAAAACCTCAACGGTGACGTACCAGACGGTACCAAAGCCGATGGCGAATTGCGCCGCGCCGAAATCATCTTCAAAGGCAAGGGCCCGGGTCAATGGGAATGGGTGGCCGGCTACGATGCCAAAGCCGACAAATTCCTCGACGTGAACCTCAAATACAAGTTCAGCGGATTCACCAGCATACAGTTTGGTCAATTCAAACAACCGAACAGCATGGAAGAACTCAGCAGCACGCGCTTCAACGATTTCATCTCGAAAGCCATGACCACCAACCTGCAAGGCGTTGCGCGCCGTACGGGTGTTGCCGTCACAACGGGTGGTGATTCCTGGACCTTGACCGGCAGTTACATGAACCGCGAACTCACCCGCAACCTCGCCAACGGCCAGGGTTTTGGTGCTCGCGGCACCTGGGCTCCGATGCATGACAACGGCAATATCTTCCATCTCGGCCTCTCTGCCGTCAGCTACGAAGCCAAGGATTTACTTACCGACGGTCGCGCCCGCTTCCGCGTCCGCCCTGATGCAGATCTGGCCGGACAACGCCTGATCGATTCCGGACAATTCACCGACGGTGACCAGATCACCACCTGGGGCGGCGAAGCTGCCTGGGTGAATGGTCCGATCAAACTGCAAGCTGAAGCCATGACGACAAACATGAGCCGCAAGTTCGGCAATCCGGATTACAGTTTCGACAGCTGGTATCTGTCTGGCGTGTGGAATGTGTCCGGCGAAACCTGGACCTACAAATCCGGCAACTTGAACACTACCCTTCCTGAAGATCCAAGCAAGGGCATGTGGCAGCTCGGTTTGCGTTATGACCATGCCGACTTGAACGATGGTTTGATCACCGGCGGCAAGGAAAGCAACTGGACCGCAGGCGTCAACTACTACTGGCGTTCAAACTTCAAGTTCGCCCTGAACTACGTGATGGTGAGCAGCGAAAAACGCGCGAATATTGCCGCGCCCTTGATCGAAGACAATCCGAACATCCTTGAATTCCGCGCCCAGGTCTATTGGTAAGAATTCGTTTTTGAATAATGAAAAAGCGCGGCTCGGGCCGCGCTTTTTTATGGGAAAAACGAAAATACCCGGCAGTCACATTACTGTCACAAACAAGACATTAAGCCGTCATGTTTGCGCCACACAATGCGCACAATCTAAAACACTACCTACAAGTCACCTCCCAGGAGTTACTCGTGTTAAACAATCTGAAACGCAAACTTGCAGTACTCGGCTTGGCCGCAGCACTCAGCTTCACTGCCCAGGCTGGCCAAACAAATGGTGCAGGCGCCTCGTTCGTTTTCCCGGCCATGACCAAGTGGTCATCGGATTACAACAAGGCAACTCAAAACCGCGTCAACTATCAATCGATTGGTTCCGGTGGCGGTATCGCGCAGATCAAGGCCAACACGGTCGATTTCGGCTCATCCGATGCTCCCCTGAAACCGGAAGAACTCGACAAGTTCAATCTCGGCCAGTTTCCGTCGGTTAGCGGCGGCATTGTCCCGGTCGTCAATATTCCCGGTGTTGCAGCGGGCGCCATACGTTTCACCGGCCCGGTGCTTGCCGATATCTATCTCGGCAAAATCAAAATGTGGAATGATCCGGCGATCGCGGCAGTGAATGCAGATCTGAAATTGCCAGCCTTGCCGATTCGCGTTATCTACCGCGCCGATGGCTCGGGTACCACGTTCAACTTCGTCAACTATTTGTCGAAAGTCAGTCCGGAATGGAAACAGAAAGTCGGCGAAGGTACCACTGTTCGCTGGCCGGGCGGTTTTGGCGGCAAGGGTAACGAAGGTGTTGCCGCTTACGTCAAGCAAATCAAGGGCGCAATCGGTTATGTCGAATTGAGCTATGCAACATCGAACAAACTGTCATACGGCGCAATGAAAAATGCAGCTGGCAACTTCGTACAACCGAGCCTGAAAACCATCCAGGCAGCTGGCGCCAGTGCCGACTGGGCAAACTCGAAAGACTTTTACCTCGTCGTCACGAACGCTCCCGGTGCCGAAGCCTGGCCGATCACCGCGACCAACTTCATCATGATGTCGAAGAAACCAAAAAACCCGGCCAACGCGAAAGAAGCCATCAACTTCTTCCGCTGGGTTTACACCAGCGGTGACGCCTCTGCACAACAATTGGGTTACGTGCCGCTGCCGGCCGATCTGGTCAAGCGTATCGAAGCCTACTGGGCTGCCGAATTCAAATATTGATTCCGCACTGCATTACACTAAGCGCCCCGGCAAACCACCTGGGCGCTTTTTATTTCATCATAGAGAGATCGTGATTCATGAGTGAAGCCACTGCCCTCGCCGAACGTTTGAGAATTGTCGAAGCTCGTGCAAGTTCGGACAATTTCAAGGACAAGCTATTCCACTGGATACTTGCCGCCGCAGGTTTTTTTGTGCTGTTTTCACTGCTGGGCGCCATGTACGTGATGTACGTGGGTGGCCAGGAAACTTTCGCGAAAGAAGGCTGGAAATTCATTACGACCGATTTCTGGGATCCGGCAAATAATGTTTTTCACGGTTTATCTCCCATAATCGGCACGATCGTCAGCTCCCTGATTGCACTTTTGTTTGCGGTGCCGATCAGCTTTGGCATTGCATTGTTTCTTACCGAAGTCGCACCACCCTGGATTCGCAGCCCGATTGCGATTGCGATCGAATTGCTCGCCGGCATTCCTTCCATCATTTACGGCATGTGGGGCTTGTTTGTACTGGTTCCGTTGCTGGGTGAAAACGTCTATCCGTGGATAAACGACAATCTTGGCCAGCTGCCGCTGATTGGCCAATACTTTCAAGGCGTACCCATTGGTGTTGGCCTACTGACCGCCGGCACCGTGCTGGCGATCATGATCATTCCGTTCATCGCGTCGGTCATGCGCGAAGTATTCCTGACGGTTCCGACGCGATTGAAAGAATCCGCCTATGCACTTGGTTCAACGACCTGGGAAGTAGTCTGGGACGTTGTATTGCCATACACAAAGTCGGCCGTGATTGGTGGCGTATTTCTGGGTCTGGGTCGTGCGCTGGGTGAAACCATGGCAGTGACCTTCGTTATCGGCAACGCCAACCGCCTCGCCAGTCTGCTTGAGCCAAGCACATCGATTTCGGCGACGATTGCCAATGAATTTTCCGAAGCCTTCGCAGACGAACATCGCGCCGCTCTGCTCGGCCTCGGCTTCCTGTTGTTTATCGTGAGTTTCTGCGTGCTATCGGTTGCCAAGCTGTTTCTGTTGAGTCTGAAACACCGGGAGGGCAAATAATGAGCGCGCAGTCAATATTTTTCCGGCGCCGGATTATCAATGCCATCGCGATGGTGTTATCGCTGAGCGCGGCGATTATCGGATTATTCTTTCTGGGCTGGATTTTGTGGACGACTTTTTCGAAAGGCTTGCCTGCACTCAGCTGGAGTTTGTTCACCACTACAACGGCACCTCCGGGCGAACCCGGTGGTTTGGCCAATGCGTTGGTCGGCAGCTTGGTGCTTTGCCTGTCGGCAGTGTTGTGGGCCACCCCCGTTGGAATCGCCGCAGGTACCTATCTGGCTGAATACGCCAACCACACCAAGCGCGGCGAACTGATCCGCTTCATCAACGATATTCTTTTGTCCGCACCATCGATCGTGTTGGGCTTGTTTATCTACACGATCATTGTCAGGCCGATGGAAAGTTTTTCCGCCTACGCCGGCGTGATCGCACTGGGATTCATCGTGCTGCCGGTAGTGGTGCGAACCACCGATGAAATGCTGCGTCTGGTACCGACCCAAATGCGCGAAGCGGCATTGTCGCTTGGCGTTCCGCAGTGGAAAGTAACGACCAACGTGCTTTATCGTGCGGCACGTTCCGGTATCACCACCGGCGTTTTGCTCGGGCTCGCACGCATCAGCGGCGAAACGGCACCGTTGATATTCACCAATACCAATAACCAGTATTGGAGCTTCTCGCCTAACTCGCCGATGGCCAATATTCCAATGACGATTTACGAGTACGCGAAGAGTCCGTTCGAGGACTGGAATCAATTGGCATGGGCCGGTGCACTGTTAATCACTTTATTCGTGCTGCTTATCAGCGTCGTGGCACGCGTTATTCTTTTAAGAAACAGGGTTCAAAATGACTGAGATCACTCTTTCCCGCAAGCCGATGACCGTACAGGCAAATGCCGCTGCATCAAGCGCACCGGCAAAACTGACGGCACGCAACCTGAATTTCTACTACGGTGACTTCAAGGCCATCAAGGACGTGAATTTCGATGTTGCCGAGAAATGCGTGACATCGCTGATCGGCCCTTCAGGCTGCGGCAAATCCACCCTGCTTCGCATCTTCAACCGCATCTATTCGATTTACCCCGGCATGCGTGCAGAAGGCCAGGTCATGCTGGATGGCGAAAATGTGCTCGACTCGAAATATTCCTTGAACAAACTGCGCAGCAAGATTGGCATGGTGTTCCAGAAACCGGTGCCGTTTCCGATGACCATTTTCAACAATATTTCCTATGGCATCGGCCATTACGAAAGTCTGTCGAAAGCCGACATGAACAATCGGGTCGAAGAAGCGTTGCGTCAGGCGGCATTGTGGGACGAAGTGAAAGACAAGCTCGGACAAAGCGCGCTCGGGCTTTCCGGCGGCCAGCAACAACGCCTTTGCATTGCCCGCGCAGTGGCCTTGAAACCGGAAGTGATTTTATTCGATGAACCGACCTCCGCACTCGATCCGATTGCAACCGGCAAGATTGAACAATTGTTTGCCGAACTCAAGCAACAGTTCACGATCCTGATCGTGACGCACAACATGCAGCAGGCGGCGCGTTGTTCCGACTTCACCGCATTCATGTATCTGGGCGAGCTGGTGGAATTCGGCGTGACCGAAACCATGTTCACCAAGCCGACCAAACAGCAAACCGAAGACTATATTACGGGTCGTTTCGGCTAAACCTCGATACGCAAGAAACAACATATCACTCATCAAGAGCGAGTATAAAAATGGGTAACAGCGAACACATTGTTAAAAGTTTTGATAGCGAACTGCAGCGCCTCTACGGCGAAATCCAGCGCATGGGCGAAATTGCGATCTCGCAACTCGATGCCGCCGTCGACGTATTGCAGCGCCGTGACAGCGACGCCGCACGCCGCGTGGTCGCCAACGATGATGCGATCGATGCGCTTGAACACGAAGTCAGCAACGATGTTCTTCGCCTGCTTGCACTGCGCCAGCCGATGGCCAGGGATTTGCGTGAGGTATATGCCGCGTTGCGTATTTCTTCCGATATAGAACGCATCGGCGACTACGCCGCCAATGTCGCGAAACGTTCGATGGTGTTGAACCAGGGTGCACCGGTTTCGCTCGCGCATGGTCTGCCCATTTTGGCCAAGTTGGCCAACACGCTCGTGAAAGAATCACTGCGTGCCTATGCCGCACGCGATGCAGATGCCGCCAAGGCGGTGCGTGACCGCGATGCCGAACTCGACGTCCAATACACTGCGCTGTTCCGCGAACTGCTGACCTATATGGCGGAAGATCCCAAACAAATTACGCCATGCACCCACCTGCTGTTCATGGCGAAAAACATCGAACGCATCGGCGACCATGCGACCAACATCGCCGAAAACACCTGGTTTCTGGTGCACGGCGAAACCCTGACCGAAGGTCGAGACAAACGTGATTTAACCAGTCAATAACGTTTTCTTGCCGAAAACACCCGAAAAGACCCGCCTTAGCGGGTTTTTTCATTTTTGTTTGCCTTTCGCGAACCCTTTTGCATGCTCTTGGTCTCTTTAGTCTCGAAGCTCATACTATGAAGCCGGGAGTAAACAATGACAGCACTGGTTTGCGATTTGACTGAAGCGCGCAAGGGCGACCCGCTAGCCCTGGAACGCGTGTTGAAAAAATCGCGGCAAGACCTGCGCCGTTTCGCCGAATTCCATTGCGCGATCAATGACGCCGAGGATGCCGTACAGGACTCCCTGTTTATCGTTTCCCGGAAAATCGGCGACCTGAGAAATCTGGAAGTTTTTACTTCCTGGCTATTCCGGATCGTGAAGCGTGAATGCTACCGGTACAAACGTGCCAAAGCCGCATTGATGCAAGTACCGATCACCGAAGATATCGAAGGCCCGCATTATCCCGAGCAAAAAGGCCTGGCACGCGATGTCGCGATGGCCTTGGAGTCACTGCCGGTTCACTACCGTGAAATCATACTGCTGCGCGATCTCGATGGTTTTTCGATCCAGGAAATAATGATCCAGCTGCAATTGAGCAAAGAAGCTTGCAAAGCCCGTTTACATCGTGCCCGCGCACTGGCACGCGAATACCTGAGTGCATAATCCTTTTAATGTCGATTCACCCTAACAGAGAGAAATACCATGTCGAATAAATCCCTTAAACCTTTCATGTTGACCACCGGCGCATTGTTACTCGGTGGCCTCGCTGTTTCGCAATCCGCTTTCGCCGTCAAGCAGCTCGGCAATGGCTATCAAGTCACGACTCCCGATGGCGCAAAAGCAGCTGAAGGAAAATGCGGCGAAGGAAAATGCGGTGCCGAAATGAAAAAGACCGGCGATGCAAAAATGGCCGAAGGCAAATGCGGTGAAGGCAAATGCGGCGCCGATAAAATGAAAGCCGCAGAAGGCAAGTGCGGCGAAGGAAAATGCGGCGGCATGATGATGGCCGACAAGAATAAAGACGGCGTCATTACCAAAGCCGAACACCGCGCCCATGCCGATGCCATGTTCGACGGCATGGACAAGAACAAGGACGGAAAAATCGGCGCCGATGAAATGAAGGCACACCACGAAGGCAAATGTGGCGAAGGAAAATGCGGCGGTAAAAAGTAAGGCATTTGATTAATCCGATGTCGCCAAACGCATTACCGGGAAATTCCGCCGGACTCGGTCTGCGGCGAGCCTTGCTAGGCTCGCTGCAAACCGCTGACGCGGGCGCATTCGATTTTCTCGAATGCGCGCCGGACAACTGGATCGGCGTCGGCGGCCGTTATGGCGAAGCCTTGCAAGATTTGTCATCGCGTTACCCGCTGGTATGTCACGGGCTGTCGTTGTCCGTGGGCGGCGTCGAGCCATTCGACGAAACTTATTTACTGAAGCTGCGCCGCTTTCTTGAACAACATCGGGTGCCGGTTTTCAGCGAACATCTTTCCTACTGTGCCGATGATGGCCAGCTTTACGATTTGATGCCGATTCCGTTTACCGAGGAAGCCGTACGCCACGTTGCGGCGCGTATCCGGCATGTGCAGGACAGATTGGGTCGGCGTATTGCGGTAGAAAATGTTTCCTATTACGCGGCACCCTTCCAGGCCATGCCGGAAATTGATTTCATCAATGCGGTACTCGTCGAAGCCGATTGCGATTTGCTACTCGATGTAAACAACATCATCGTCAACAGCATCAATCATCGCTATGACCCCATCGATTTCCTGCATCGCCTGCCCGGGAAACGCATTTCCTACATCCATATCGCCGGCCATTACGACGAAGCGGACGATCTTAAAATAGACACCCACGGCGCCCCGGTCAAAGTCGAAGTCTGGTCTCTGCTTTCCGAGGCTTACCGGGTTCATGGCGTTCATCCAACCCTGCTTGAACGCGATTTTAATTTCCCGGCCTTTGAAGAATTAATCGCGGAAGTCGGCCAGATTCGCGGGCATCAGGCTTCTCATGAAATCAATCCGGTGCGACATGCAAGCGCCTGATCTGCTCCGACAACAACAGTTCACGCTGTCGAAGCATATTCGCGACCCGGAAAATAATCTGCCACCGCCTGATATCGAAGACCGTCGCCTGGCGATTTATCGCGACCTGTTCTATAACAATATCGAAGGCCTGCTTGCCGGCAATTTTCCGGTTGTCCGTGAAATACTCGATGATGAAACCTGGCACGAATTGATACGCGCTTTTTATCGCGAACATTTATCTCAGACCCATCTTTTCCCGGAAGTACCGCGGGAATTTATCCGTTTTCTTGAAACCCGCGCCGAACAAGGCGAACAGGATCCCTTCTGGCTGATGGAATTGGCCCATTACGAATGGGTCGAACTGGCACTCGATCTGGCCGAGAACGATGAAGTGGAAAACGCTAACGTGATCGCCGACGAAAATATTCTTGACACGGCTTTCAGTCTGTCTTCGCTTGCTTGGCCGTTGGGTTATCAATGGCCCGTGCATCGTTTAAGTCCGGGTTATTTGCCGGATGAAGCACCCGACTCACCCACTTTTTTGCTGGTGCGTCGTGACCGTGACTACAAAGTCCATTTTGAAGAAATCAGTGCATTGATCTTCCGTTTACTGCAATTGATCAGCGATGCACCAGAGCTGACGGCCCGTGAACAACTCGTCGCCCTGGCCGCAGAAGCCAATGCCGAAAATCCGGAATCATTTTTAGAACTGGGCCTCGGCTTGTACGAAAATTTACTGAAGCAGCGAACCCTTCGCCCTACTGTCTGACTCTTTCCAGATAACTCAAACATGCATACACCACAAGTATGCATATCATCTGGGAAATATCATGTTCACGAAAATTATCGATCTTTATGCGGCTGTCGCCGCTCGCTTGCGGGGCGTTGGCGAATGGTTGGCACCGCTGGGCTTGCGTCTATTGCTTGCCTGGGAATTCTGGGAATCGGGCATTGAAAAATATCGCGGCGAAAACTGGTTTTCCGACATCCAGACCGATTTCCCGTTTCCGTTCAATATCGTTCCTGCCGACATCAGCTGGGGCATGGCTACCTGGTTCGAGCTGATCGGCGGCATCGCTTTGCTCTTGGGATTGGGCACGCGATTCTTCGCTTTCAGTCTTTTTGTACTCACCGTTGTCGCCACTTCTGCCGTGCATTGGCCGATGGACTGGAAAACATTCACGGACCTGGTAATGGGCTATGCGATTTCAAACGAAGGCTTCGGCAACTTCAAGCTGCCTTTGTTATTCATGGCCATGCTTTTGCCGCTGATTTTTCGTGGTGCCGGAAAATTGAGTTTCGATGCGCTGATTACACATTTCATCCACAATGGTGCCGATGAAAATATTCTGGACCTGCGCGCATGGAGTCTGGGCCTGTTGGTAATTGCGGCACCCTTGAGTTTTTTATTGCCCGTCTTTGGCCTTTCGGTCAGTGCAATGGCAATCCTGCTCGCGGTGGTTTCCCTTTTTATCAAACGATAGACACGCACATCCCGCAAAGACGGGGCGGATGCCAGAAAAACGGCGAGCTGCTATCCTGTCTGCCATGAATGAGCCGACTTCCCCGCGCCGCATCGCCGACCGCTTTCGTGGTTTCCTGCCCGTTATAGTGGATGTCGAGACGGGGGGATTCGAATGCCACCGTCATGCCCTGCTCGAAATCGCCGCCATTCCGATCCTGATGGACGAACATGGCGTGTTCACACCGGGCGAATGCACCACCACGCATGTGGAACCGTTTCCCGGCAGCGAACTGGATCCGAAATCGCTCGAAATTACCGGCATCGATGTAACGCATCCATTTCGAGATGCGAAACCCGAACGCGAAGCACTGGATCATATTTTTCATGCCGTTCGAATGGCTGCGAGAAAAGCCGAATGCCAGCGCGCCATTCTGGTTGGCCATAACGCCCACTTCGACCTTGGTTTTTTAAATGCCGCCGTCGGTCGCGTTGACCATAAACGCAATCCGTTTCATCCCTTCAGTGTGTTCGATACCGTGACGCTTGCCGGTATGGCATACGGTCAAACCGTGCTTAGCCGTGCCGTGCAAGCCGCTGGTATCGAATGGAATGGCGACGAAGCACATTCGGCGGTTTACGATACCCAGAAAACGGCAGAATTGTTTTGCAAGATTTTGAATCGTTGGGGTTCAATATAGATACGCAGGTCGGGTCCCGGCCCGACATGAATGTCACCATTGATTAAAAGACGTCGGACCTGGGCCCGACCTACACCAAGAGGACTTTGCCATGATCTACGACAGCATTCTCGACACCATCGGCCGCACCCCCATCGTTCGCATCAATCGACTCGCACCCGCCGGTGTCGAGATGTACGTAAAACTCGAAGCCTTCAATCCGATGTCATCGGTCAAGGACCGTTTGGCACACGCGATTATTCTTGATGCCGAACAACGCGGCATTCTAAAACCTGGCCAAACGGTGGTCGAAGCCACCTCCGGCAATACCGGCATTGCGCTGGCAATGGTGTGTGCCGCGAAAGGTTATCCTTTTGTCGCTTTCATGGCGGACTCGTTTTCGATCGAGCGCCGCAAACTGATGCGAATGCTCGGCGCGAAAGTCATTCTGACGCCGGCGGCCGAACGCGCTGTCGGCATGATCGAGCGTGCGAAAGCCTATTCAGAAAAACACGGCGCGTTCTACACCGAACAATTCGATAACCCGGCCAATCCGGCTTATCACCGCAATACAACCGGCCCGGAAATTTTGCAGGATTTTGCCGGCCGTCGTTTGAATTGGTTTGTCAGCGGCTGGGGTACGGGCGGCACGCTCACCGGCGCCGGCCAAATGCTGCGTCTGGCAAGGCCCGAAGTGGAAATCGTTACCTGCGAACCGGCCGTTGCGGCGATGCTCGCCGGTAAAGAATGGAGCCCGCACAAAATCCAGGGCTGGACACCGAACATCATTCCATCGGTTCTTGATCGCACGGTTTACCAGCACAATCTGCCGGTCGCCGATGACATGGCTCGCGATGTCGCACGTCAACTCGCCAGCAAGGAAGGCATTTTTACCGGAGTTTCCGGCGGCGCGACTTTTGCCGCCGCGCTTGAAGTCGCGCACACGCATGCAAAAGAAGGCGACGTGATTCTTGCGATGCTGCCCGATACCGGCGAGCGCTATTTATCGACATTCCTGTTCGAGGGCATCAACGAAGGTAGCGATGAAGAATAATGTTGAAAATGCAATAAGAATCTGATGTTCCCATCCTGTTTACGAGGTTCCTGAATGTTCACCGTCCTGCTTTCGCTCGCCTTCCTGGTAGCCATACTGACTTTTCCCATCATGTTTGCTGCCCGTCTTGTCGGAGCGGAAAAAACCGGCTTTGGCTCTGCGCTTTTGTCGGTTTTTCTGCTGACGGTTTTATCGACCGCCGTCAGCCATATGATTTCGAATCAATTCCTGAGCTTCCTGATTGGAGCAGCAGGCGGAGCACTGGTATTTTCAATGACCCTGGGCACCACGTTTTGGAAAGGCCTGGCCGTCAGCATCATTTTCAATGTGCTGGTCTTTATTTGCCTGCTCGTATTGGCAGGCGTGCTGATCGGAGCCGGCGTCGGTAAATAACCGGTTCCTGCCGGCATCGCATAATGTGTTCTTCGGCAATGGAAACAAGATGAAGAAGATAGTTTTCAGCCTGTTGTTTTTTACCAGTCTGCCATCCTGTGCGAGCCCGATCAGACTGGAGCCGCTTACAAATACAGATGTCGGCTCCGGCTGCTTCTTCAGTGATTTGAAAACGAAAGAACAGGTTTTCATCGTGGCGAGCAAAGCGCGGCCAAATGACAAAAATGGCATTGGCACTATCCGCATGGGCGGCAAGCAATACGCGCTGGATTTAATCGAGCCGCACCCGAAGAAAACTGATATTTACGAAGGTTCGGGAATCAGGGTGGAAATCACGAACTGGAAAGAAACCGGACCCGTCTGCAAAGGTTCAGAATGCGAAGGCTCTTTTCATCACGCCAACATGAAAGTCACCAAGGGAAAAAACATCCTTCGTTTAAAAGTGCAAGTGCATTGCGGTGCATGACATCATTCGATTTATTCCAGGCGTGAATAGACGAGATAATGCTTTAAAGACAAACTTACTTTTTCACCCGGCGCCGGCAGTTGCAATAAATCATGCGCGGAAAGGTCCATGAGCCAAGGGCGTGACTGTCCGTTGACCAGGCGCATTCTATTTATTGTTTTGAATTTTCTTTCGCGCGAATGGCAAAGAATATTCCAACAACACTTACCACAGCCCAGGCCGCTTCCATCACGATGGCCGGCATATTGGGTTTG
>Ga0208628_1000538_pt1 | contig 17741 bp, 15 predicted proteins | sample LakWasMet16_LOW5_2_FD_183864 | JGI IMG/M metagenome (GOLD analysis project Ga0208628, IMG submission 183864) | Freshwater sediment methanotrophic microbial communities from Lake Washington under simulated oxygen tension - Sediment Metagenome... | ecosystem: Environmental > Aquatic > Freshwater >... | reverse complement strand
GATCGAACCCTTGTCGCTGGATGAAGCCTATCTCGATGTGACCGAAAACAAGCTGGATTTGGCGTCGGCCACCGAAGTCGCATTGCAAATCCGCCAAGCCATTTTCGAGGAAACCCGGCTAACTGCGTCCGCCGGTATCGCACCGAATAAATTTCTGGCGAAAATCGCGTCCGACTGGAATAAGCCAAACGGGCAATACGTGATCAAACCTGTCGCCGTGTTTGATTTTCTGACACCCTTACCGGTAGGCAGATTGCCTGGCGTGGGCAAAGTCATGGAAGCCAAACTGGCCGGTCTCGACATCAAGACCGTTGGCGATATTCGCCTGCACTCGGTGCAAAGTCTTGAACACCAGTTCGGCCGTTGGGGCTTTCGCCTGCATGAGCTTTCGATGGGAATCGATAATCATGCGGTCGTCTCCGAGCGACCTACGCAACAAATTTCCAGCGAAGATACATTTCAGGAAGATTTATTGCTGGCCGATATTGGACCGCATCTTTTGCGGCTTGCCGAAAAAACCTGGTCCGCCTATTTGCGCGAAGAGCAAAGATCGGCCCGCACGGTCGTGCTGAAGTTGAAGACCGCCGACTTTCAAACCCTGACCCGCAGCTACACGCCGGACACGCCAACCGACAACCTGGAGGACTTCCAGACCATCGCCATGCAACTGCGCGAGCGGGTCAATCTTCCTGCCGACACGCGCTTTCGACTGGTCGGCATTGGCCTGGCAAATTTCATCGACAGCAGCCAGATTCGAGCACAGCAGGGTCTGTTTAGCTGACGCCGCGGGATTCATCGCTTAAAATACGCAAAATTCCAGGAGTTACCCATGCCCTCTTTCGACATTGTTTCCGAAATCGACAAACACGAATTTACCAATGCGATGGATACCGCGAATCGGGAGCTTGGCACCCGTTTTGACTTCAAGGGCAGCGATGCCAAATTCGACGTCGACGGTTTCGTGATCACCCAGCGTGCGCCCAGTGATTTCCAGCTGAAACAAATGCTGGACATTTTACGGGCACGATTAATCGCGCGCGGCATCGATATCCGCTGCATGGAAGTCGGCGACCCGGAAATCAATCTGGCCGAAGCGCGGCAGAAAGTGACGATCAAGCAGGGAATCGAACAAAAGCTAGCGAAGAAAATCGTCGGCATCATCAAGGATGCGAAGCTGAAGGTCGAAGCGCAAATCAATGGCGAAAAACTTCGGGTATCCGCAAAGAAGCGCGATGATTTGCAGGACGTGATGGCATTGCTTAAAAAATCCGATATCGAATTGCCACTGCAATTCGAAAATTTCAGGGATTGATAGGGTGCGCCTGCGGCGCACCGATGAACCTACGCAATGAATGGTGCGCCGCAGGCGCACCCTATTGCTATTTGTTTTCCTGCATCGCTTTTACGACACGGGAATCCTGCTGATTCTCCTTCAGCCACGTCATCGAACGATGCACGCGGGCATAACCGCTCGGATGGTCATAAAACACGATTTCTTCGAGATCGCCGGGGTGGATTTTCCGGTAAGTCGACAAGCGCATGGCGGCAGTCGCAAAACCGTGCGGCTCGCCGGCAACCGCCAGGCCAAAGGCATCCGCCTCTGCCTCGGCTTGGCGCACGATGCTGTTGTTGACCGGCGTCATCACGGTCATGAATATCGTGAGCAATGCCATTGCCAATGGAAGGCCGGCGACATCGCCGCGATCGCTGACGCCCCAACGGCTGCCGAAACGACTGACCAGTCCATCAAAAGACAGATGCACGAACAGGAAACCGAAGGTCAGCACCAGAGTGATGTAAACCACCAGACGCAAGGAGTGGTTTAAAACATAGTGGCCCATTTCATGGCCCATGACCGCTCGGATTTCTTCGGGCGAAGTGCGGTTGAGCAGATTATCGTTCAGGGAGATGCGAGTAGTTCCCATCATGCCCGAGACGTTGGCGCTGATTCGTGTCGTTTGTCTGGAGGCATCGAATACGTAGATATCGTCTGCCGGAATCTGGCTGGCTCGAGCCATCGACAGCAGGCTTTCACGCAACTCCCCTGCCGGCAAGGATTTGTATTCGTTGAACATCGGTGAAATGAAAACCGGCGATATCATCGAGACGAAGATAATAAGGACAAAGGAAATCCCGCCGGTCCAGGCCCACCAGCTTTTACCGACACGCCTGACGGCAGCATAGATAATGGCGAGCACCGGCGCCGCGAACAGCAGGCTCAAGCCCAGCCCCATCAAGGTCTCGGCAAACCAGTCGATGAAGTTCTGCGTTGCAAGACCATAGGCGTGCTCGCGGAAAAAGCCCATGTAGATATTCCACGGCAAGGTCAGCACGAACATCACGAGCAAATACATCAGGACGTAAATGGCGGTATTGAGCCATGGCCTGTGGCTTATGCGTTTTGCGACGCCATGCATGCGCTGCGAAATGCCACTGAAAAGCAGAAACGCCGCAATGGCAATCAGGATTAATGTGTCCACCACATCCAGGCAATAGCCATTTTCAAAATAGGCATCGGACTTTGCCCTCTGTGCATCATTCAACACATTCAGATAGGCATCAGTCGCTGTGTCGACATTGAATTGCAGACCCGGTCTTGCGGCATCGGGAATGATAAGGCCCGGGGGCAATTCGCGATCCGCACTTGCAGCCGGTATAGAGTCGGCTGCCACTGCCGAGGCGTTCAAGCAAAACAGCAATAAAAATCCAGCCAGACCCGAACGAAAAATATTGCCCATAAAAACGCCCCCGATTAATCATCCGATGACAACAGCTTCAGGCCCGGGATGCCATGGGCCAAAAGACAGGGGTCAATCAATATTCGACTTGAGTCGCTCGATCGTCTGCTGCTTTTCCTGCCATACCTTGTTTAGCCAGCCATGGAAATGGATGCGGAACGCATTGTCATTGGCATAGTCCCCGACCAGGTCCGGCGTAATCTCGCGTTCGACGATATCGACACGCACCTCGCGAATCCTGCCGGCGAACAAATCCACCAAGGTCGGTCGGTCGCCGGAATAGACGATCGTGACATCGACAATCGATTTCATGCTGTCGCCCATTGCATCGAGCACGAAGGCAATGCCGCCTGCTTTTACTTTCAAAAGGTCCTTGAATGGCGAGCTCTGCCGCTCATGCTTGCTCCGGGTGAAGCGTGTGCCTTCGACAAAATTCATCACCGACACCGGCTGGAATTTGAAGCGTTCGCAGGCTTTGCGGGTGGCTTCGATATCCTTGCCCTTGAGATGCGGATTTTTTTTCAGTTTTGTTTTCGAGTAGCGCTGCATGAAGGGAAAATCCAGCGCCCACCAGGCCAGCCCCAAAAACGGCACCCAGATCAACTCCCCCTTCAGGAAAAATTTCAGGAACGGAATGCGCCGGTTGAATATTTTTTGCAGAACTGGAATGTCGACCCAGCTTTGGTGATTGCTGATCACCAAATACCAGCCTTCGTATTTCAGGGATTCCATGCCGGTGACGACGAATTTGGTCGGCGTAACGATATCGATCAGCCAGCTATTGAAAGCGACCCAGTTTTCGGCAATTTTTATCAATAGCCAGGACAACCATTTCCGTGTTGCCTTGAATGGCAGCAACCATTTGAGCAAAGCCATCAGGAACAGGAACGAGGTGTGCAGCAAGGTACTCAGCACGACCAGCGCGATGGCAATCAATCCAAACAGCAGTGAGAAAAATTTCATCGCTATTCCTTTACAAACAACTTTGCCTGATCTGCCTGATCCAGCAACTGGTATTGCCCCGCGGGCAGCGAACCCAGATCCAATCCTCCGATTTCACTGCGATGCAGATTCACCACGTGGTTACCGACCGCGGCGAACATGCGACGGATTTGATGATAACGGCCTTCGATAATCGTCAGCCGCACGCGCAGTTCGGAAACAGGCTGCAAGACGGCAGGTGCGAGTGGCGAGTTTTCGGACTCAAGCATCATCTCGCCGCTGGCAAACAATTCCACTTCGTCACCACGCAGCGGACTTGCCAAGTCCGCTTCATAGACTTTCGGCAATTTGTTTTTCGGTGAAATAATCCTATGCAGCAAATCACCGTCATCGGTCATCAGCAACAAACCTGTTGTTTCCTTGTCGAGGCGGCCAATCGGGGCCAATACCGGTTTACGGATTCGAAAGCGGTCCGGCAACAAATCGTAGACCAGGCGGCCCTTGTCCTTGGTTGAACAGGTATAGCCGGCCGGCTTGTGCAGCATCAAAATCATGCCCGATTCCGGATCGAGTGGCTCTTCATCCACGCGTATATTTTCATGTGTCGTGACATCGTCGGCATATAACACTTCGCCGGCGGCATCCGTTATGCGGCCTTCGCGGAACATCAGCGACACTTCCTTGCGGCTGCCGTAACCCAGATTGGAAATGTGTTTAACTAATTTCATTGGTTTCCATGCATTTACTTGATTGACGCGAACACTTTAAAACCATTTTTCATCGCAAGCACATTGGTTTTCGAAAAATTATTCTTAAGCGTTGCTTCATAGGGAAGATGCCGGTTGGCGACCATGTAGAAACGTCCGCCCGGTTTCAAGGCTCTCGCCGCCGATTCGATAAAAGACTGCCCGAGCGTTTTCAGCTCGTCATGCCCTTGGTGAAAAGGCGGATTGCTGATCACGAAATCATAAGGGCCCTGAACTCCTTCCGCGACATCATGCCAGTGGTAGTCAATCCGGACAGCTTTTTCGAACCCGGCCAGATTCAATCTTGCACATTCCAGTGCACGCGCTTCGGCTTCAAAAACATCCATCGACTTGATGTTTTCGCACTGCGTTAAAATCGCATGCGTCAGAAAGCCGAATCCTGCACCCAAATCGGCGCCACTGCCCGACAGGTCTTTTGGCAGATACTCGGTCAACAAGCTGGAGGCATCGTCAATCCGGTTCCAGGCGAATATGCCAGGTCGTGAAATAAAACCGGTCGTTTCAATCATGCGCGGCACATCGAGTAGCCCCCAGGACTGCATCAGATTTTCGTCGACATCTTTTTTACTTGCCCAAAAAACCCGGCATTTATTTTTACTGATGGAATGAATATTCGGTGCCAGTGCCCGCAGATCCTTTTCGCCGGATTTTGCGCCCTCGCTGTTTTCCATGCTGACAACAACCAGCCCGTCTTCGCGAACCTGTTGCATTGCCCGTACGAATAATGCCCGTGCTTCATCGCGTTGGGGTGGCGGCAACACAAGAACGATGGCATAGGTTTTTTCGAGATTGCCAGGCGTTGACCACCCTGTCCGTTTCAATTCGTCGGCATAGGGTTTAAAACTTTGCTGGCACTCCAATTGCTCCGGTCTTATCTCGACAGGAATCGGCCCGGAACGGGCACGTAAAAACAGACAGGATTCACTCCATGCAATCGCACCGGTCAGAAACGGGTGCCATAAAGCGGTGAATGCGGCATTGCCATTGGTCATATGGACAATTTTACCGTGATTGGCGGGCTATCGATGACGCGTTGGCCAATTTATTCCGGTTTCACGTTTAATAATGCAGCCCGACATGCTTAAAATCGGCCCTGTGCCCCCAATGGAGATACCCATGCGTCTCAGCCCCATCCTTATCTGTAGTGCACTTTCCATACTCTTGCTATCAGCCTGCAAGAAAGAGGAACCCGCTCCATCCAGCGCACCTGCGGCAGAATCTGCAGTGCCGGCGACTCAGGCGGAACCAGTAACAAAGACTGAAACTGCGGCAACTGCGGCAGTCGAAACCCCGCCCGCAAATGCCGATTTCAACGTGGAAAGCGTACCGGTCTCTACCGTATCGCTACCGCCCTTTCCCTTTTTCAAGGCACCGGACGGCTTGGTCAATAACTACGACGATAAAGACAGCATGATTGGCTTTGATCGCCATTTTTTCCTCGCCGGCAACAAGCTGGTTCCGGTGGAGGGCAAGCTCTATAACAATTTCATGAACCTTAGCAACCCGGATAGCGGACGTAAATATTCCGAACTCGAATTCCATCGCAACTATGAAAATGCCATTACGGCGCTCGGTGGAAAAAAAATAAGTACCAGTCAATTTACGCGCAAAATTCTGGATGAAGCCGGCGGTTTGGCTGCAGTGGAAAAATATTGGCGCAGCGTGGCGCCAACTTCCGGTTATGAGCACTACAGCTATCTGATTCGCACCGCGGACAAGGAATACTGGATTCATATTGCGACTGGTGCCATCCCAACCCATGGCTATGTGACCGTACTCGAGAAAGAGGGAATGAAACAATCGGTCGGCTTTCTCGATGCGAGTGCCATGAAAAAAGCACTGGATGCAGACGGCCATGTTGCCTTGTATATCAATTTCGACATCGACAAAGCCTCTTTGAGACCGGACAGTCTGCCCGTGGTTGATGAAATCAACAAACTGTTGACAGCCGATGCAACACTAAAGCTTTCCATCGAAGGCCACACCGACAGTACCGGGAGTGCAGATCATAATCGCCAGCTATCAACCGCAAGGGCACGCACTGTTTTAGGAGCACTGGTCGGGCTGGGCATTGACCCGGCACGACTGAGCTCGAAAGGTTTTGGGCCCGACAAACCGGTTGCCGATAATGCGAATGAAGCAGGCCGAGCAAAGAACCGCCGGGTCGAACTGGTAAAAATGTAAGGAAAGCACCGTTCTTGATATAAAAAACGCCGCGTCATGCGGCGTTTTTTTGTCGCTGAATATCCATACAGATAGCCGGCTGAAAGCTGAACGTAGAATTCCCGTAGGTAAACTTTTATTGATGCATTTCGTTCTTTCCAGTGTGTCACTAATAAAGGAAAACACAATGCAAAAATTAATGATTGCAACCATGACTCTTTGTCTTGGCTTCGCCGTATCTGCCGATGCCGCCCGCTACGACAGGTCGGTCCATCTGGGCAGCACGCGGCTGAGCCATTCCGAAAACGATCGTGACGTTCTGCGTTTCCGCAGTTGCCGCAATAGCGTGCATGCCATACAACTGCGAACCAGCCGGGGCCGCGTGGAAATTGAAAAATTATGGGTTCGTTACGGCAACGGCGAACGCGATTACCTCAATGTCCGCGACCGAATTTCGAAAGGCGGTTCGACACGCTGGATAGACCTGCGCGGAGGAAACCGCTGCATTACCGAAATCGGAATCATCGGTGACACCGAGCGCAGTCGCAACCAGGCTCGCGTGGATATCTGGGGTCGTTAATGCCTTCGTAAACGCCGTCTCGAAACCCGCTGGCGGCGTTTACATCATCTGTATTCGATCCACTAACCCCTTAGTGGCAGGACGTACGTACTCATGATAGATTTCAAAAAAAGTAACGGAGAAACATCATGAGTCGAGTCCCTGTCATCAGCTCTCCCTGCCCATTGCGTTGGAGTGCAATGCCGACTCCTGGACAGGACTTTTGCGGTCAGTGCCAACGCCAAGTCCACAATCTGGACCTCATGTCCGACGCGCAAAGAAACGAATTCATGCAAAGCTGCAGCGGTGAAGTCTGCGTAACGTATACGGTTCGCCGCCCGCTAACATTGAAAAAAATGGCACTCGGGCTGGGGCTCGCTGCCAGCCTGGCAAGCGGAGGTGTTGCGGCACAAGACGCTGTCGACACAAAAGTCATTGAATCCAAATTGCTCGATGCGGCAAGCGAATGGAAAGAACTTGAATCAAAAGAAATCGATTCGGTAGTAGTGGTCGGAGGAACAGTACTCGACCCCGAAACTTCACGCTGGGTAGATGAATCTGAAATAGAAATCGCCGATGTCGGCGAACTGCCTCAATCGACTGAAATGCAGTGGATGAAAACCCCCGATAAATAGCTTGCAAACCGAGTCATCAATCAGCCGTGATTGCGGCGGCTTTCTCTATCCTGATGTCGCCGAGCTGGTTAAATCCTTCCAATACTTCTTCCGGGCTACCGTTGCTTTCAGCCAAGGCGATGTGTGTGGCATCGAATTCATTCAACGCTGCATCGTAGCTGACCCAATGACCCTGCTCCCACACCTGCACCCAGGCATGGGGGCTGAACACGTTGGCCCGTCCGGTAAAGCGACCGGAATATGCCATGCCAAAAACGACACGAGTGGGTATTCCCTGAGCTCTGGCAAACGCCGTTAGCAGCAGGGCAAATTCGCTGCAATCCCCGCTACCCGAGCGAAGCGCATCCAAAGCGCTGGAATAGCCGATATAGCTTGCCGTACCGGTCATTTTTTTCTGTGTCAACTTCACCAGTGCAAGCATTTTTGTTTTTACCGGTGCTTTCCCCGAGACTGCCGACAACGCGAGACGGCGTATTTCACTGTTATCGCTTTGCACCCACATATTCGGTTTCAGATGATTTTCATCCGGGAAAACATTACCCCGAGGGATCACCTTGCAGTTCGCACAAACGCTGACCACCGTTTTATCGCCCAAGCCCTGAACCGTTTGTTCTGCCGAATCCAGAAAAACCAGAGGGCGCCCCGACTTGCTGGAAATCAAATAGTTTATTTTTCCATGCGCCAGTTTTGCGGGAATCCGGTAGGGCGATTGCACGACCAATCTACCAATGAAGTCCCACGGCTGTTTGACGGATTCCATGCAATTGGCGATGCATGGTCTTTTTACTATCGCAATACCGGCCAGATTTGCATCTATCTTCAGCAACTTTCCTTGTGCATCGAAAAACCAGCGTTCATCATTCTGTCCAGAGCCCGAATTGTATGATCTGAGTCGGCAATACGCCGCAGTGGATAAATCGCTTTTATCCTTGCAGGGCGATATCTTCACCGCCACGGATTTCAAAAGTTGCGGATCAAAATAATCAAATCCCATACTAGAATCATTGAAAGCATTCCTGCCCAGATACCACTGCAATTGCGAGGATGGATAAATGATACCGACAGGCAATACAGTGGTTGTATTCACATAGACATTCTTTGCATTTTTTACCTGTACCCGACCTTTTTCTATCCGGCCTTGATGATGCTCCTGTACCGTTCCCGCATCGAGGGTTTTGGCAAAGTGCAAATCAAGGTTTGCAGGCTTTTGCCAACTGAAGAATTCATGTCTCACGATAGAGCGTGATTTTCCGTGCACTACTTCCAATACCGTCTGCTCGGAGAAATACGGCATCCCGTTCTTCAGGGTCCATTCCAGTTTCTGATAACCGACTTGCCTACCTTCCAGTTCAATCGTGAAAAAGATCTGGTTGCCGGTTTGCGCGAAGCACTGCCCGGCAAAAAGCATCGGCAACAGCCCGACCAACAACGATTTCATCTTGCCTGCAAAATAATTTTTCATGAATAAGCACGCTTGTTTATGAACCAAATGTAACAGAATTCCTATTTTCTCATCGCTGAGTCGCCCCAAAATATGCACAGGCGTATATTCTTTTCTACCGGCACCCTAGGGAGACCGATATGCGCCGCATAACCACGATTACTACCTTTCTGCTGTGCGTAGCGCTAGGTCTTGAAGCAAACGCCGAAGCCCCGCCCCGCTTTCCGGCACAGGCGGTATGGCACCAGAACATCAGCCAGGCGCCGGTACATCCGCAATCCTCTTCCATGATTACCAGCCTTGCCAATCTTGGCGGGTTCGGTTTTGGTCGCATGCAAATTGATTTCGGCATGCGTATTGTTCGTGCTGCACCGGGTTCGCCAACGCGCACCATCATCGGATTTCCTGATTCAGATGAATATTACGCACCCGATTGCGAGCCCGTCGGGACTTCGATGCCGGTACCCGCCAATGCAATGATTGAAGCCTCAAGCAACCTCGCTTGCGATAACGACAACGAGGATTGCCACTTGCTGGTCGTGCAAGACAATGTTTTGTACGAAGCCTATCGTGCCAATGCATCGGGTGGCAGCGGCCTGCAGGCACAATGCCTTGCCATCTGGAAACTGGACCGCGTCTATCAAGCCAGCAATCGCGGCGAGCATTGCACTAGCGCCGATGCCGCGGGATTCCCGATTGCACCGCTTTTATTCAATGCCGATGAAGTCTATGCGGCAACCCAAATCAGCAGCGGCGATCTGGGGCATGCGATTCGTTTTATCTTGCCGAACCCGCGCATGGCATCGAATGACCCACTGCCGAATAGCACCAAACGCATTCCGCTTTACGTAAGGCCAGGCAGTCATGCAGGCGGGCCTACCGGACCGACGACCACGCTTCCCTATGGCTCGCGCCTGCGTTTGCGTTCCGATTTTCCAGTGAATCTTTACAACCCGGCGGCGCAGGTTATCCTGCGCACTATGCAGCGCTATGGCATCGTTCTGTCCGATGGCGGAAATATTGCACTCACTGCCGAAGACGATATTTACACGACGCACAAGTGGGCCGAGCTCAATATCAGTTCACGCATATTCGACCAGTCCGTTCCCGGCACACCTGTTCGCGTGCAGGATTTTCTGGTGCTCGATACCGGCGATCGTATTGTCGAAACCTACGATTGCGTAAGGAATGCGGAACCACCTCTGATCATTCCAAAAAACCTGGATGCCCGCATCAACCAGCCTCGTCGTATCGGACCAAAAACGATAAGCCTGGTCTGGCAAGACGGCACGGCGAAGGTTGATATCTACCGCGATGGCAGCCTGCGTGCGACAGTCGACAACACAGGCAGTTACTCTGAAAAACTGGGTAACAATCCCCGGCCCAGCTATATCGTTTGCAACGCAAACACGGCGCAATGCTCCACTGCAGCCATTGCATTGCCCGTTGGAAGTATCGATCCGCCGCGGCCAAGGCCGCAATGATGTTCTCGTGACTGCCTGAACGGCCATGACCAATTACACAATTGTTTTTGTTGGTTTTTAATACTAGGCTGGGAATGATTCTTCGCAGGACGTACTTCCATGAAGTTACTGCATGCCGCTTCCAAATCATTGCCTGTTTCGGCATTGGCGATCATTGCCATCTATTCCTCATGGCTTGTGTTTAGTTCTCAAACGACTCAGCCTCCCCAGCCGAATCTACCACCTCCAACCGCACCGGCCCGGGGCGTCGATGGCTGGGCATATGATCAATATCCGAATTTCGTTCCAATTCAACGCTTGATCAAGCCTGCGAAAGGGGAATTGCCACCGCAATATCGGGTTTCGCCTGCTTCGCCTTTTTTGCCAAACTGCGAGGGAGCCAGTCAAACAGGCACCGCATATTTAAATGCGGAAGTTGAGCCGTCGGTAGCCGTCAATCCATCCAATCCAGATAATTTAATCGGCGCCTGGCAACAGGATCGCTGGTCGAATGGTGCCGCACGTGGGCTGTCTTCCGGCATTTCGCTCGATGGCGGGAAAACCTGGGCGCAAAATCTGATTCCCTTTTCGCGCTGCAGTGGCGGCACTAGGTTTAACGGCGGGAATTACGAACGTGCAACCGACCCATGGGTGACATTTTCACCTAACGGCACCGCATATGTGATGGCTTTGGTACTTAACCGAACCGCAAATTCTCAGAATGCCATGATGGCGAGCCGTTCGACTGATGGCGGTTTAACCTGGAGCCCTCCGGCGAGCCTGATTGTGGATCCCGACGGCATCGCGTTTTTCAATGATAAAAATTCGATTACTGCCGACCCTGCCAATTCGAATTTTGTTTATGCCGTTTGGGATCGCCTTGCATCCGACGGCAACGGCCCGACGTATTTTGCTCGCACGATCAATGGCGGCCTGAGCTGGGAGACTGCAAGGTCAATCTATAATCCCGGCGGTACCGGGCAAACCATCGGCAATGTAATTACGGTGCTACCTGATGGCACCCTGATCAATCTGCTAACGAAAATAGTCACCATTGCCGGCAATGATGTCGCCACGCTTGAAGTAATGCGTTCAACCGACAAAGGCGTTAATTGGTCGCAACCTTTTCTGATTTCGGATTTGCTTGCGATCGGAACCCGCGACCCAGAGACCGGCACATTGATTCGTGATGGCTCGATCCTGGGGCAAATTGCGGCAGGGCCAAATGGAAAACTTTATGTTGTCTGGCAAGATTCCCGCTTTAGCGGCGGAGTTCGGGATGGCATTGCTTTTTCGCAATCGTCGGATGGCGGCTTTACTTGGTCGAGCCCGGTACGCATCAACTCCAACAATAATGTACAAGCCCTTGTTCCTACCGTGCATGTAAAGCCGGATGGGATCATTGGTGTCAGCTATTATGATCTGCGGAGCAATACCAGTGACACGGCCACATTACTGACCGATTATTGGCTCGCTACGTCGGCTGACGGGACAAGCTGGAGCGAGAGCCGCATTACCGAAACATTTGACATGGCAACCGCACCCTTCGCCGGAGGTTATTTTCTCGGTGATTATCAAAGTCTTGTCAGCAGCAACAATGTATTCATCCCGTTTTTTGTAAAAACCAATAGCGGTGATTTTTCAAATCGTACCGATGTGTTTGCAGCCCCTGCAATTTTCACTCCGCTTGGAAAATCCCATACTCCAATATCGGCAACGATCGCGAAAAGCGCTTCGCTAAAACAACGCGTGCATGAAAATATCCGGCGCGTCAAATTACAACGCAAAAACCGGAGACTCGATCCAGAATAACCAATATTAAAAAGCCCGATGCAGTTAAATTTGCAATCGGGCTTTTCTTCCATCCGGTTTATGTAAATTATTTTCCCGGTGCAGTCCAACCCTTTGCCTGGGCCAAAGTCGCGGCGACTGCTGCCGATGATTCTTTCACCATGTCGTCGATACCCTTGCTTGCGCCGACCACGCCACCCCAAGCCCACAGCTTGCTAAACGGAGCATTGAGCAAATCCTTACCGGAACCTGCATCCACCACTTTTACATTGCCTTCCAGACTGGCCGCACCCAGGCCGATCAGAATCGCACGGGCAACGCGGCTGCCGGGTTTGTATTTCGTAATATCACCGGTTACCAGGCATTCCTTCTCAAGGCCGCGGGCCTTATCACCGAATTCAACCGATTTGAAAATCGGACCGAAATCGGCAACCAGACGATTCTCGATATCATGTGCAAAATTAATGCCGGTCGAGGCATTCGCCTTGCTCTTTGCGGGAACACCGAACGCAAACACCGTTATATTTTCACAATCGGAAAGCGAGTTCGCTCCCGATGTTGTTGCTTTCAAACCTTTTGCCTTGGTTGAATTTGTCGATGCACAGCCAGACAATAGGGCAATGGAAATTACGGATGTGGCTACAATCAGCTTGTTGGAAAGTCGCATAGTATTCCCCTGGTAGTATCGTTGATATGAGATGTTGTCCGGATCCGGACCTTGTGTTTTCACAGCAAGGCTTTCACGTTAGTGGGAATGCTGCCCCGGAATCACTATATTTTGATGGCCGTGAAGCCAATGTCGGGAGTCGGGATGATCGACCAGTCACCAGCAAGTACGGTACCTTCGCCTTGCATCCGCAACTGTTGCCTGGATGAAAGCGATGTCTGCATGGGCTGCGGGCGCCATATCGACGAAATTCTGGTTTGGCACCGGGCGTCCAATCCTGAAAGGAAAGACATTCTTGCCCTCGCCAACAGACGCCTGCAGCAAAGGGCAGCACGCCAACGCGGTTCGCAACCCTGATTGCGTTTACTTTCCCGCGACAATCCAATAAGAATATCCACCAGCTTCGCAATGGATATCGTGGATGACGCAGAATTACCTAAAGCTCCGGACGACTTTGGCTTACGCCAAGGGCGCCTATACCGCCGAGATCAAAATAGGCAGTAAAAAAAGTCCCGCCAATGTTTTACTCGATAGTGGGAGCAGCACTTTGGTGGTGCTGCCGCAGGCTTACGATCCATCACACGATCTTAGCCTCAGAGCCACCAGTCTGGCGCAATCGATTGCCTATGGAGTTGGCACCTGGGCCGGCCCGGTGCTGAAAACCGAAATCGCTTTCGGCGACAAGCGGCATTCGCGAATACTGCCTGATGCGGAAATCGCACTGGTGGAAACCTCCGCGCAAAATTTTCGCGATGCCGACGGCTTGCTGGGATTGGCGTACCGGAAACTCGACAAGGCCCATGATGTCAGCGCCTTGCTCACTGAAAAAAACATCGATCCGACACATACCTGGCCATGGCCATTCGAGACCAGCGATAGCAGTGCTTTTTCCTCATTCAAAACCCAGTTATACGAACAACCCCTGGTCAACCTCACACCCTGTTTCAGTGCACTCGAAGAAGAAGGCATTGTCTCGGATAAATTCTCGATGCTGGTTAAACGTGCACTGGTGCACGTGCTTGATGATAGCGCCACCGCCGACCAACTTGCAGCCGACCCCTTGAACGATGGCGTTTTGGTACTCGGCGGCGGCGAGGAATGCCAGTCGCTTTACCAAGGCGGTTTCGAGACGGCAAAAATCGTGCATGAGCTCTACTACAACGCCAATTTGATTGCGGTGCAAGTCGGTGACCGACCTCGGATACCGGCACCTGCCTTGCTGGAAAAATATACGAATAGCTATGCCAGCAACGCCATTTTCGATACCGGCAGCAGCTTTTTGGTTCTGGAAGCCTCCATCTATGATGCAGTCATCGCTGACTTCGCCGACCACGATAAAAGTTTTCCAGATTTGATAACGCGCTTCCAGAAAAGCTTCCAGACCGAACACGGCGTACCGAACGACGACATAAATGCACGCGACTGGCCAAAACTGCACTTCCATCTCGAGTCGCCTTCCGGCGATGAAGTCACTTTCAGTTGCACACCCGGCAATTACTGGCAACGCAATGCCTTGCATGCCGGTGAATGTTTTTTCCTTCTGATGCGGCAAATGCCAAAATGGCCGAATCAGAGCATTCTCGGCCTGCCGTTAATGAGCGGCCATTACTGTGTTTTTGACCGTCGCATCAACGCCGACGGAGTCTTGCGATTGGCAAAGGCACGCGAAGATTGATGCAGAGTTTTGAAACCGCCCGGCTGCGCATGAGACCGCTCTGCCCTCAAGACCGGACGCTTTATTGTGCTTGCTATACCGACCCGGAATTGATGCTGCACATCGGAGAGCCGCTAAGTCACGAGGCTGCCGAACGCAGTTTCTTGGCTGCCTTGAAAATGAATTCCGCTTCGCCCGCGCGCCGTCATACGTGGGTAATGCAGGAAAAAGAGATGCATCAGGAAATCGGTTTGCTTGCACTGGTTTATAGCCAATCAAGCCATAAACCTGGAAATGCAGACATCGGCGCAATCATTTTTGCCAAATTCCAGAATAAGGGCTTTGCAGCCGAGGCTATTGGCGCCTTGGTAAACATTGCTTTTGCCAGCACCACATTGTCAACACTTAGCACATATCATGCGGCCGACAATTTGGCGGCCAATGGCCTCATGCAGAAACTTGGTTTTCAACCCGATACAACCCAAGCCAGCGCCAGTACCCGCTGGCTGCTGGCCCGATCAAATCACACGTATAATGTGCGATAACAAGTCGCTGCCCCCCTCCATCCGGCAATAAATCGACAAGTTTGACAATCCCCTGTGCCGAATAATAAGCACCGGGCAAATGACGGATGTCGAACGCACGAAGAGTCACTAATGAGTTTTTTGCAGAAAAGCCAGCCAATCCGTCTTAATGCCTATCCCGCGCTGGAGATACATGCCTGCCGGTTTGACTCCGGATTTTACACGGATGGACTATTTGAAAAACTTGCAATAGATAAGCCATCATTCATACATGCCTGTGCTTCAGTCAGAAAATCGGAATATTTGGCAGGAAGGCATTGCGCCCGAATGGCTTTAGGCGGCATTGGAATAAGCGATGCAAGCGTCAACAAAAATTTGGACCAAACACCTGAATGGCCGGAAAATGTTTCCGGCTCGATTTCCCATTGCAATAATCACGCCGTAGCTGCCGTTGCGAAAAAAACAAGTTATGCACTGGTGGGAATAGACTGCGAATCCATTATCCCACCGGAAGTGTGCGACGAAATAAAACATATGGTGGTCGGAAAAAACGAGCTTGAGATTATTTCGGCGACGACTACCAACCTTCGCACCGGAATAACGCTGGCGATTTCCCTGAAGGAAAGTTTTTTCAAGGCGGTATTTCCCGCCTATGGGGTTTCCATGGATTTTCTGGATATAGAAATCCTGGGTATTTCTGCAGACAAACAGTCATTTCAGATTGGCTGCAATCAGAAATTGGCGGGCATTATCGGTAAAGATAATTTTCACGGTCGATACATGTCTTTAGATGCCGACACGCTACTGACATTGTTAGCAGCCTGACATTCAAACGCAACTTTCTTTGCGTGATATAAAAAACCAGCAAGAATTTAATCGAAAAATACGCACTTCCCATTATCAAAATCGAATCGACAACCAATGAATAGCAATCCAGACGCAACAGGCAAGCCTTCCCGCATTAGTCTGAAAGACTTGCCACCGGTCCTACCCGCCAACGAGCCCGACCATGGGAATCTTTCGTTCGCACAGAAACAGATTTGGTTTGTGGCTCAAACCAGCAAGGAAGCGAATGTGGCTTACAACCTCCCATTTGGGTTTCGTTTTCAAGGAACCCTGAATTACGCCGTATTTCGCAAAGCACTGGATTCACTGCTTGTCAGGCACGACGCACTTCGCACTACTTTTCATTCAAAAAACGGCCAGCCTTGGTGTTCGGTAAAATCCGCAGAGAACATGACTTTCCAGTTGCGGGAAGTCGACCTGTCGGCCAAGCCTGAAATTAAAAATGAACTATTAAGCATAATCACGGATGAAGCGACTTCTCCTTTCGACCTCGAATCAGGCCCTTTGATACGCGGCCAATTGATTCGCGAATCATCTGATGCTTATACATTCCTGATTAACGCCCATCACATCATCCTTGATGGCTGGTCGGTAGTTGTACTGTTTGATGAAATCTGGAATCTATATAACTTCTATGATAATGGCGGGATAGAAACGCCCGGTTATTTCCAAACTCAATACTCCGATTATTGCCACTGGCAGCACGAATGGGTTACCGAAGAATTCCTGCAACCTCAGGTCGAGTTCTGGCGAGAGACACTGGACAGGGCTCCTTCTTTCTTGCCTCTCCCGACAGACCATCCAAGACCCTACGAACAAAATCATCCCGGCGCATTCGCAGGTTATGGCTTTGATTCAATGCTTACCAGCAAACTTAAAGCGCTCGCGACGAAGCACGGAGCATCGCTTTTTGTCGTCGTGCTTTCGGCATGGGCCGTGCTTTTATCGAAGCTTTCAGGAGAGCAAGACATCATTGTTGGCTGCGCCATCGCCAACCGGGAGCGCAATGAAGTAAAAAAACTGGTGGGATTACTTGCCGGGGTGTTGCCACTTCGCGTGCGTCTGACCGAAATGCAAAAAGTAGGCGAACTGTTGCTGCAAGTAAAAGAAGTTCTTCGTGGCGCACTTCGGCACCAGGATGTTCCTTTTGAACAAATTGTCAAACTGGCCAACCCAATACGGAATCAGGCATACCATCCACTTTTTCAGACAAGTTTCTCGTGGCCAATTTCCCCTAAAGAATCTCCCCAGCTGAATGGTTTAAAAATCACTCCGGTAGAAATGGTAAGTGAAAAGTACAGAGTTACGCCGGCATCTTCAGATACGAATGACTTTGTAACCAATAGATACGATTACACACTTGCACTATTCGGCGGCACCAATAAGGAAACCAAAACAAAATTTGATTTGGCACCTATTTTCTGGGAGGTCGAAGGCCAGATCATGGGGGCTTTGGAATATTCCACCGCCCTGTTCGAACGCGACACCATTGAACGCTACCTCGGTTATTGGCGACAACTGCTCGAAGCGATGGTCGCCGATGACCAGCAA